>Ga0335069_10000113_pt1 | contig 138205 bp, 102 predicted proteins | sample Lox_Sample_11_FD_206714 | JGI IMG/M metagenome (GOLD analysis project Ga0335069, IMG submission 206714) | Soil microbial communities from Loxahatchee National Wildlife Refuge, Florida, United States - Lox_Sample_1.1 | ecosystem: Environmental > Terrestrial > Soil > Wetlands | place: USA...
ACGCCGAATGAATTCCGGGTGGGTCTTTTCAAGTTCTTGGTAACGTTGTCCGGCGGAAAGGCTAATTGCGTCATGAAGCCTTTTTTGACTGGCTATCTGGTACCTTTCCCCGAGCTTTATCATCCATTCCTTCAGAGCAGGGATTCGATCAGCCAGATCAGACATGCCTTGTTTTGTGGTAAGCAATGCGTCGGTATCCTCCCAGCAATCGATAAAATACTTGGATGGAATTTCGTTTATCTGACTTTCTCTGTCGTTTGCCCACCAGTTCTCAATGAGCAATTCCACAATGTGTTCTTCACCTTTCTCATCTACCGAGTATTTTCGCATCGCCCCTCGTACAATAAAGGCGCCAAACTTGCATACTTCACCTTCCTGCAAAAAGTATTGCCGCTTCCTGAATTTCTTTGGAATGAAGGTACTTCGGATCAACTCGATATCGCTTTCGTCGAGCGTTATCGTCGCATAACTGTTGAAGTATTTGATCAGGGTCTCGTGCACAGCTCGTAATTCTTGAACTTGGTCTATAAATCGAGCTTACGTGAAAAATCAAGCACATGCAAGGCAAAGTTATGAAGACTCTAATCGAGGGGTATTCTTCATTGAACAAGTTGGTCTTCGAATTGTTCCGATCTTGCCGAAAATGGGGAAACCGCAGGGAATCGTCAGAACTGGTCTTGCGCCATATTAGCGTTAGCCCCTCAATTGGTCCCGGTCCTTCGTCCGGCATAGGACCTGCCCAGCAGCTAGGTTCCTGCGAAAACAAAACGAGGGGAGAGAAAGAGAGCAATGCGGAAGATTCGTAATCCCAAGGCAAAGGATCGAGTCCTCGGCGAATTCAACCGGTCAACCCTGGACGACGGGGGACCGGAAATTCCGAATCGGGGGGCATTCATGAGCGGTAATTCTTCTGTGCACCAAATTGCCGGCACGGCAGCATGTGCAGGGATGATCCTGAAACAGAACGACAAGTTCAGCCCGCTGGAACACTACAACATATTGGGCTACACTCTGAACGACCTTCGCGGCATCCACCTCAACTGAACTCCCGCTTGACTCCGTTGTTTTGATCTGCTATCATCCTTGTACAATCCACCCGACTTGTCCTGGCGGGCTGCTAACAAACCTGCTAACAAACGCGCTGTATAGGTGCATTGAAATTGCGGAATCTGATTCGGATTAGGCCTGCGCCAGTCTTTTCAAGCCTGTAACACCAATTCGAATCTGGTTGGGGGCACCCTTTTTGAAGACGTTCGCGGCCTCACCCCAAAGGTCGCCGCTGCTGTCTACCCTTCTGCTACTGTCCGGTCTCCTAACAGTCGAATCCAATTAGTATATTGGCCAGCACGACTGCTCCTCGCATTTGCTTGCCAATTGACGGATAATCAGAACGAAGGATAGGTGCTTGCGACCATAAGCATGCGACCGTTTTCCACTCTCTCTATTTGCCTTTGCTTCCTTGCCTGCAGCCGTTCGAACGAGGCGAAGCAAGAATTCCATCAGACGGACTCAGCCAAAGTTTCTGCGTCCGGACCGCAAGCAACAACATTCCCCACCGTGCAAGGACCAGCAACCTTCGAAAGGGGTGGCATCTTTGAATTGGGCCAGCCCGTGGATATTCGAAACGTCGGCCTCCGAGACACGATTCTCGTGAAACATATCGGGATTGGTTTATTGGCGCTTCAAACGAGCGGCAAGTTTGTACCATTGGCTCGCTCCTTTCGAATGACCAAATATCAGATTGACTCTGCGACGAAGGACTCAGTCGGGGTAATAATTGAAGAGCTGACAGCACCACGCAATTCAGACGCCCGTGGAAGATCCGAAGGAAGGTTCTATCTTGTCTGGAAGGGGCTTATCGCGATAGCGGACACGGACGACGTGGGAGTTCAGGAGGATAGCAGCCTTAATTACGTGATGGAAAGAAGCATATACACGGTGTCACTAGGCAATTCCAAATCACTGCTGGTGATTTGTGAGACCTCTTCCCCCAGTTACCCTTCTGCTGAGAATTTCAGAGCCTACGGAATCAACAAGAATGGTGCATTGGTGGAATTTCCCGGTCTGAATATTAAGGATTCTAGAGAACTTCCAGATTCCCTTTACGATGGACAAATCCTGACATGGGGGAGAAATCATGGATGCATTGAATACGAGACTCGGCTCCGATTTGACATGAACGATAACTCGTTTGTCACACTCCCTGAAGATTCGGGTTACGAGGCAAGGGGAATCGTGGACCAGCGGTTGTTCGAAAATGCCGGTGACACCGTTCGCATCAATGTCTTTCAACGGCCAACATCGGAATCCGAAAGAGAATACGCTGCCATTACAAGGAAAGACACGGTTTCTGTGACCAGACTCTTGAACCGTGGAATCGCGGTGTGGGTGCGGATATTGCGGAATGGGAAGGTCCTGGGATGGATTGACGATGCGGGAATCGAGACCCTCCAGTTAAACGCATGTGATTAGCGAAGAAGAATGCCCGAAGCATTACGCGCAATAACCACTCATATGAGACGCCAATTGGCGGTGAATTTGTCCCGTTCAGGCTGATATTTCGATGCACTCGACTAGGGCGATCGAATAACACCCCTTTTCGTTATGTTCCGTTGGGGGCACTACAGTTACTTCGTGTTTGGACATCGCTCTCCGTCTGAGAATCAACGAAAGCAATCCGTGTATTGACGGCAAGGACGAAGATCGATTTTGATCGGGCTTTGCCTTCTTTCAAGGAGTTGGTGAGCTCGTACCGCTTCTTGACGACGGACGTGAAGATAGACAAGAAGTAGAAACGTTCCGTTTGAGCCTGGCAGGGGAGAGCTGTTAGTAATCCCCGGTCCCGACCGGCCGGCGATATCTGGAGCCTTGTGAATAGTTACCAGCGCCTCTGCTAACAAACGCGGCGACAAAGTGCCCTATAGTTGCGGAATTTGATTCGAATTCAGCCTGCCTGACGCTTTTTCACCCTCGCGGAGGTGTTCCTCCCCACGCTATTCGGGCGGTTATACGGCGTCTACTGCGCCTGAAGAGTGCTTCTCTGCCATTGCCGCAAAACCTGGGGGCTCGTCAATTCATTTTTCAACGCTCATTTTGCATATTCAGTGGAATCACTTTGAATACCACCACTGGAACCACTCTCATGTTTGCCTCAGCCCGACCTACCGCAGCACAGAGATCATTGATCGTGCGCTCTCTCTTCTGCGCACTCGCAGTGCTTTGCATGATCTCTGCGAAGAGCTTCCCGGCGTCGGTGAAAACGATCACGGCGAAGGATGGGAAGTCGATGGTCCTGATCCCGGGGGGAACATTCCGCATGGGATCAGACCGCGGATATCAGGAGGAGGCGCCGGTCCACAGTGTACGTGTGGAAAGCTTCTATATGGACCAGCACCTGGTCACCAACCGGGAGTTCAAGGCGTACTGCGATTCAACGCATACGGCCTACCCGGGCGATCCTCTCTGGGAGGAGATGCCCGGGTATTTCCTTGACTACCCCGACTACCCGGTGGTGAATGTCTCTCTCCAGGAGGCCTCCGCCTACGCAGCCTGGGCGGGGAAACGGATCCCGACCGAAGCGGAGTGGGAATACGCAGCCTGCGGAGGTCTGGATGCGCCGGTGTATCCCTGGGGAAACGACCCGCCGAGCGGGGACAGGGCAAAATTCGCTGACCGCAATTCCTCCTATGAATGGCGCGACGTGCGCATTGCCACCCCCTGGAAATACACCGCTCCCGTGGGATCGTTTCCCCCCAACGGCTACGGTCTCTACGACATGGCGGGGAACGTCTACCAATGGACCACGAACTGGTTCTTTCGCTATGATGACGCCGTGCGGGATACAGTGTGGTTTGAAAACGGCTGGGGCGGGAGCAAAGTGGTGCGCGGGGGGTGCTACTTTTCCACGGCCTTTGATCTTCGCGTAGCGCGGCGCAGACAGCAGCCTTCGGGCATGGCCTTCTTCTCAATCGGCTTTCGGTGCGTGAGAGATGTGGAAAGTCCCGCACCGGCTCCCGGCCGGCCGGCACAGAACGCCGTGACCCCGGCGGCTTCGAGCGACTGGAGGACGTCGCTGGATCAGCCACGGATCGTGACGCCGCGGGGCGAGCGCATATGCCTGGGCGAAGGCAGCCAGATAAGCCCGGAGGAAGCCCGGCGCTTCAGGAACGCGGGGTTTTCCAGCGTGGAATTCTACCTGACCTGGGAGTCGGTCGAGGGAAAGGGTGAGGGGGAGTGGGACTTTTCCGCGTGGGACAAGCAGATGGAAATCCTGAAGTCGGCCGGTTTGAAATGCACGCCGTTTCTCATCGCCGGTCCCGCCTACTCGCTCCCTGCCTGGTACAGGAAGAGCAGGAACTTTGTCGGCCTGCGCTGCCTGGAGCATAACATCGAGAGCAAGGTGAATACGATATGGGATCCGGCCTTCCTGGGGTATGTCGACCGATTCCTCTCGCACGTGGTTGCGCACTACCGCGGATCGGCTGCGTTTGAGGGAGTGCTGCTCGGGATCAGCGGCGACTTCGGCGAGGCGATATTCCCGTACTGGCACGGCGGGTGGCCGGAGACGATCGCCGGGCTCTATCATTCCCACGAGGGATACTGGTGCAACGATTCCTTTGCCAGGACGGACTTCAGGGAGCGGATGAGGACGAAGTTCCATGATGATATCGCCTCCCTGAACGCATCCTGGGGAACCTCGTTCAAATCGTTTGCTGTGGTGACGATGCCGCCCCTCAGTGTGGACCCGGTCGAGGGGTTTCGCGTGGACGAGCTCACCTACAGGGGGGTGTTTGCTCTGCACAGCCTTCAGGATGAGAGACGATGGGTCGACTTCATCGACTGGTATCGCTCTTCGATGACACGCTATGCCGAAGCGTGGATGCGTCTGGGACGGCAGTATTTTCCGGACATCCCTGTGTATCTCTGCACCGGGGGCTGGGCGGAGGCGGCCCACGGATCGCAATTTGCCGACCAGTGCCGGGTGGCAGCCGCCGTTCACGGCGGGGTACGTATCACAAACGAAGCCACGGAGTATGGGCAGAACTTTGCCCTTACCGACTGGGTCACGAGTGCCTCACATCTGTACGGGAGCCAATTTGGGTTCGAGCCCGCCGGGGGGATCCTTGATCTGGGAGTGGTCTCGCGGATCTACAACGCTTCCGCATCAGGCGTCGATGAATTCATGACGTATGCAGGGAATATCTACGATACGAAAGCCAAGATGGATCTCTTTCTGAAGTACCTCTCGCTCATTCGGAAGGGGGCTCCAGAACGGGACGGCGCTCTGCTCTACCCCGACATGGACCTGGTCCTGGGCCGTGCGGAATTCTTCCGGGATTTCTCTCCGACTGCCTCCATGGTGCGGGACTACAGCGACATTGTCCTGGCCGACGACCGGCTGATCGAGGACGGGATCCTGAACAACGTCAGGTGGATGTTTGTGCTGAACACGCATTTCTGCAGGAAAGGGTCGCTCGAGAAGATTGTTGCGTGGGTCAATGACGGCGGGCTGCTGGTCGGGGCGGGTACCGACTCACTCTGCGCGATCGAGGATGGCCGGGACTTTTTCCCCGCGCTCTTTGACCCAAAGGGGGGCGAGAAAAAGGTGGGGAAGGGGGCTACGCTCTTTGTTGCGGCCCAACTCGCACAGCTCCACAGCGTGCAGCCGGCCGGTCAATTCTCTCCAGACGAAAAACCCGGACCGGGTGTATCAGAAGAGTACCAACTGTTACTCCTCGATCCGGCCACGGCATTCCTGACGAAGCACGGGATACTCATACCGGACGGAAAGTTCGACCGTGTCTATACGGCGGTCATTGGCGGCAGAATGCTCGTCCTGAATCATACACGGCAACGCATCGTCCGGACATTCTTTGAATCGACGGGAAAAACCCGGACAATCACACTCGAGGGAAATTCGATCACTGAGATCACCAGGTGAAACACGCCCGAAGTGCTTTGCCCGCACGCTTGGAACATTATTCCCCTGGAATGGAGTTAACACCGGGGCAGATGGACATGTTCCCTGTCTTGGCCGTATGGAAGGTGTGTGCCGCTTTTTTGTCGCTTAAGGATAATCCATGGTAAAGGCTCCCGAACGTCAGGTGTTGAGGCATTATCTCGCTTCAATTGCATATCATGCGCAAAAGGCAATTCGTGGGGCTCCCGCGGACTATTGGGAGTTCTCGCCTGGAAATCAGGTACGCACACCGGAAGCCATCCTTCGTCACATGACGAGCGTATTGGGCTATGCTCGCACTTTTTTCATTGGTGGAGCCTATAGAGCTGAGCCGCTTCCCAATATTCAGGCTGAGATAAGTCGGTTTCATCAAATCCTCGACGATTTGTCAAAGCTCCTCGATTCGAACTCTTCTTTGCAGGGCATCAATGAGCTTCAACTGCTTCAAGGTCCCCTGTCGGACGTCATGACACACATTGGTCAGCTTTCCGTGTTGAGACGGCTCCACGGAAACCCCGTGCCACCGGAGAATTTCATTTACGCTGACATATCTGCTGCGCGGCTTGGCAAAGATCAACCGGAGCCTCGCCGTCCCGATATTGATTGGCCAGAACGGCCTGCCGACTCCTGAGTGCCAGCGGGCGACAGCAGATCTCGACCAGGTCTCACGGCGAATTGCGAGGCTGCAGGAGCCGCGGGTTCGCCACAGTTGTAATGAACAACCACTTCTGAGGGGGTGCATCATGAAATGGTATCACTATCTTGCCTGCATCTTTGCTGGTCTCTTTCTGGCCAATGCCGTTCCACATTTCGTGCATGGCATATCCGGTGAAAGTTTCCCCTCTCCGTTTGCCAATCCGCCAGGCAAAGGATTGTCCTCTCCTTTTGTGAATGTTTTGTGGGGGCTGGGGAACATGATCATCGGGTACGTTCTCTTGAGATCAGGCAAGGCTTCTCAAACAAACAAGTGGACTCTTCTCGCACTGTTTGCAGGTGTGGTTTGCATGAGTGTCATGTTGAGCCTTGCATTTGCTGACAAGATGCATTAGAAGTGCAAGCAATTGAAGCTCGTGACACCAACTGTCCGGGAGAAGAACAGTGTCATCATCGGACGGTTAGAATCAGCGCCCTGCTCATCGGGGGATCAGATGACAAACACAAATCACAGTTCAATGGTATGTCCGCACTGTGGTGCTCAGGTTCGAACCCGGGAGCGCGAGATACCTTCCAGGCTGACCGGGATGTGCGCAGACGAGGAGATGTATCCGGCCAAACTCAGGAGGTGACGATTGTCTAGCAGAATTCCACGGTGGCTTGTAAATGGATCCCTTCTTGGCGGCTCCTGCCTTTTCTGCCTGCTGGCGGCGGAGATTGCGTTACGGCTATTCACGCCCGAGGCGATTTCGTACCGGAACGTGCGTGTTTCTGATCCGGTTCTTCACCACCGGCTGAGACCCTCCGCGAAGTACACGCTCCGGGGGCCAGACTTCAGGGAGGAGGTGAAGACGAACTCTCTCGGCATGCGTGACTACGAGTATGCCGAGCCGTCCGGACCAGAGACACGAATCCTCGTTCTTGGAGACTCGTATACCGAAGGATATGGGGTCCCGGCAGAGAGTTGCTTCGTTAAAATCCTGGAACGGAAGTTTAACCAGGAATCACACGCCGGAGTCAGGACGCGCGTGTTTAATGGGGGTATCGCCGGCTATTCCCCGTTGCTGGAATTCCTGTACCTGAAGGAAGTCGGCCTCCGGTTGCACCCTGATCTCGTCGTGATGTGCTATGACATGACGGACGTCCAGGAAGATGCGATCTACTCCGAGTCGGCAACGTTTGATTCTACCGGAACGCCTGTCCGAGTCAGTCCTTCTACTCCGAGCTTTGGCAGGGCGGGCATCCTACCCGAAGGAAGGCTCAAGACGCTCCTCACCGAGTATTCGTATGTGTATCTTACGTTGAAAACCTATCTCTCCGGCACGGTGGCAGGCGGGGCACTTGATGCAAACGATTTCCGGGTCAACCGCTATCTCCACACGGTCGATTCAACGGGTAACAGGTGGGAGCCGCTTTTTGAAAGGTCGCAATCGTACATCGCCTTGACCGATAGTCTGTGCAGGGCAAACCGTATAGCCTTCCTCCTTTCCGTGCATCCCACAGGCCATCAGGTGAACAGTCTTGAGTGGGCGGAAGGAAGGAAATATTGGGGGCTCGAGGCGCGGACCTACAATTCTGTGATATTCCGATCGCTCAAATCGTTCGCCCAGCGGAAAGGAATTCCGTTTGTTGACATGACCGACACCTTCCGGAGAAAATCGACAGGCGACCTGTACTTTCCCAACGATGGCCACTGGACCCCCAAAGGGCACAGAGTAGTAGCCGACACGCTGTACCAGTTTATCACGGCCACAATGTCACTACCATCGGGAAAAGGACTGTCGATCCGCTAAGGCGATTGACAGTCTCTCCCCCCCCCAACTGGTAGTCAGGAATATCTATAGGGGGGCCCAGTATTTCGGTGTACCATACACACAATGGATGGCACTTCCTCTTGTTACATGACATCTCCTCGGAGGTGCAAATTGCCACCATTACTTTTCGAGCGTCTGCCTCACCGTACTACTTCCAGTTCTTGAATCCGAATTCCGCAATGACCCAGGTCTCCGTGATCTTCTGACCTTTGTCGGACTTCGACGACCTCGTCTCACAGACATTCTCCATCCTGGCAAGTCCGAGCGGAAGCTTATCGCAGATCCACAGTGTCGAGGTGCCTTTCCAGGCTGCGACAAGCTTCTTGTCATCGAGCGGCTGATCGATCTTCCGGACGATCTTCGTGCATTCGTACTTAACGCCGTTGATCGTCAGTGTTTCCTTCAACGTGGAGACGATTTCCACAGGGGTCGAGATGGCGATGTCCGGCACAGGCTCGAACCGTTCGTGGCTGGGATGGTGCGGGCTTCCGCCGGCGGCGTGGCGGCTGTTGCCCCACATCGAATAATTGTCAAGATACACGAAGTCCTTGTCCGCATTCCTGACGGCCAGCCAGACCGGCCGGTCTTTCGTGCTCATCAGCGGCACGGTCTCATTCTTCGTCGTGACAAGATACTTCGCCCAATCGTTCACGGCGCATTTCATCAGGGGATTATCCTGCGCCGAAACTACGGTCGCGCACGTCAGGGCCAGCAGACTGAAGAGAATCTGTTTCATATGGACTCCTTCCGATAATGAACGTCTCGGGCTGCGGCGGTTAGCGCCGTCCCGGGGCCTGCGTAAGCAACGAGGCCCTCATCACGCATGGCGATCCGAGGGCCTCAGTCTGCACGATCATCATCACGAGCCTCCCCGGCCCGCAAAGCCTGTGCAGGATTGTACCAAACTGCACAAAGAGAAACAACCGCCGGGCACAGACGGTTGACAGGACAATTCGCCGAACGAGCAGTTGACAACCCTCTTGACTTCGTCGCATGGTTCTGCTATCATCCTCACATCATCCAGCCGATTTGTCCAGGCGAACGGGTAGCGGCACGGCCTGCAAGCGTGCTGCAATAGTGCCCGCAAATGGGCGAATCTGGCTGGGGGGTACATCGATTGCGGTTTGTTTCTATTCGCGGCGGCAGCCGCTGGCCACGTTCCTTGCATTACATCTCTTATCCGCAGCCCTACCACGGAGGTCTCCAGAGGGGTGTTCTGCCGGTTGGCTGACCGCCTCTCACACCATGAGAAAGGCTCCCGTGGTCCCCTCAATCATTTCTCATTATAAGATCCTCGAGAAGCTCGGCGAAGGTGGCATGGGCGTGGTGTATCGGGCCCAGGACACCAAGCTTGACCGTATAGTTGCCTTGAAGTTCCTCTCACGTCACCTGAACCCTGACGATGCCGAGAAGGCCCGCTTTTTGCAGGAAGCAAAGGCCGCATCCGCCCTGAATCATCCCAACGTTTGCACCATATTCGACATCAAGGAAGAGAACGATGAGCAGTTCATCGTAATGGAATTTGTAGAAGGGGAAACCGCAAAATCTCTTGTTAAAGGAAAACAACTCTCCGTCGAGGAGATTGTACACATAGGATCGCAGGCGGCGGAAGGTCTACTGGCTGCTCACGCAAAGGGGATCGTTCATCGCGATATCAAGTCGGAGAATATCATGGTGACCCGGGATCGCCGGGTCAAGATCATGGATTTCGGGCTCGCCAAACTTCTCGCCGGCGAACAGTTGGCCCGATCGAGGACCACCGCAGGGACAATCGGCTATACGTCGCCCGAGCAGATCAAGGGCGAAGACGTCGGCACCTATTCCGACCTTTGGTCGCTCGGAGTCGTTCTGTATGAAATGCTCACAGGTCAACTTCCGTTCTCCGGTGACCATGAGGCTGCGGTAATGTACGAGATCCTCAATGTCGAGCCCCCGTCCGTCTCTTCCCGCCGGCCGGATGTGCCGGAGCACCTGCAGGTTCTTGTCACATCGCTCCTGCAAAAAGACAGATCATTGCGTCCCAGGTCGCCACAGGAAGTCATTGACCGGTTGAAACAGGCCCCCGCTGATTCTCCGCGGTCGCGTGACAATTCTATCGCAGTGCTGTATTTTGAGAACATGAGCTCGGAGAAGGAAAGTGACTACTTCTGCGCGGGCATGACCGAGGACATCATCACAGACCTCTCGAAAATCAGGGAGCTGAAAGTAATTCCCCGCACTGACGTGCTGCCGTTCCGCAACAAGGAGGTCAACACGCGGCAGGTTGGTGAAACGCTTCGGGTGAATTACATCCTGGATGGAAGCGTACGCAAGTCCGGCACCAAGATGCGGATCACGGCTCAGCTTGTTGCCGTCAAAACGGGATTTCATGTCTGGGCAGACCGCTTTGACCGCCTGACAGAAGATATTTTTGACATCCAGACGGAGGTGTCCCGGAAGATAGCAGAAGCCCTGAAGATTTCGCTTACGGAATCCGAAGAGCAGTCTCTGGCCAGAAGACCGACCGAGGACCTTCGGGCATACGACCTCTACATGAGGGGCAGAGAGCTCCTGTATCTTCGGGGAAAAAGGAATAACGAAGCGGCGATCAGGATGTTTGAAAACGCGATTTCTCTGGATCACCGATTCGCCTCGGCGTATGCAGCACTGGGAGAGGCATACTCGTACATGTACACCTGGTATGACGGTGACCAGAAGTGGTTGGGAAAAACAATTGAGGTGAGTGAAAAGGCCCTTGCGCTGGATCCGAACTCGATCGAAGCCCAGTTCAGCATCGGAACAGTGTTCTTTCAGCAAAAACGATTCCGCGAAGCCAGACAAATCTGGGAAAAGGTCATCCAGCAGAATTCCGAATACTACGACGCATATCGCTGGCTCGGCATCTCGTCAGATATTGCCGGGGAGTATACGGAGGCACACAGGTACTATGACCAGTGCATCAGACTGAAACCGTACAGCGAGGAGCCATGGATGCACAAGTACATGACGCATTTGAGACAGGGGGACCAGGCTTCTGCGCTCCAGGCGAAGAGGAAACTGCTTGAAGTCGGCGAATTGAAACTGAAGATTAACCCTGATGATGCCATAACATTGAGCCGGATGGCCGGCCCCTATGCCGATTTCGGTGATCGCGCCAAGGCATACGCAACCCTGAAGAAGGTGCTTGAACTGGACCCCACGGACGGACTCGCTCAATACAACTGTGCCTGCACCTACGCTGTCATGGGAGACAAGGAAGAGGCGCTGAAATGCCTGCGAAATGCCATTCTGGGAGGATACAAGAATGTGACTGAATGGGTGAAAAGTGATCCGGACCTGGAGTCTCTGCACAACGATCCTGAATATGAGGCGCTTGTCAGTGAGGCACTGAAATCGTAGCCGGTTTGTTCCATCGATGTTGGTCTGTCCCCCACCTGTGTGCGCAGCTCAGTTGAAACTTTGAGAATTGATCTCAAGCTCCTAAGAAGAAGCTTCTTAGGTGCGGCGCAATAACCCTCTACTTTGAGCCGACAAGAAAGTAACCAAAACCGCAATACTGTCAGAAATTTGACGCCCGGAACGTACATGCGGATACCGTAAACGGTCGCGCTTGCTAGTCTGTGAAGTGAAGACTACCTTTGTCTGTGTTCATTCAAAGCCTCCTTGTCGAGTGATGGGGAGGCTTTTAATGTCTTTGAAGGGCACCAGGGGGCGAGTCGGCGTTACAGGTTGTTCCTTTTTCTGGAATCGCATCCATTCATGAAAGCCACTCTCGTTTCGCTTGTCATTGCCGGCGTTGCCGTCTCTGGTTGCACCCGGTCTTACGTCGAGCGAAGGATCGCAGACGTCTCCGCCGCTCAGTCCCTGATCCGGTGGGGACCGAGCGCGTCATTGAAGGCCCACATGAAGGACGGTCAGGTCTGCGTCTTTTCCTCGTGGGAATTCCATGACTCAGCAAGGGCGGTAAGCGGAAAAGGGAGCTTCTACAATATCAACAGGGACAGCATCGGGAGCGGTCTCTTCACCCTCTCGTACGACAGCATCGCCCTGTTCGAATCCAATGTGGTCAGCTCCCGTGCGGGCGCCGCAGGCGGACTCATTCTCCTCTCAGGCGCGTCCGCCGTCCTGTCAATCTACTGTCTCTCGAATCCCAAGGCGTGCTTCGGAAGCTGTCCCACATTTTACGCGTGGGATGGTCACGCGATGTCCCTCCAGGCGGAGGGATTCTCTTCCAGCATTGCGCCTGCCCTTGAGCGGACCGACGTGGACCAGCTCTTCACGGCGGTACCGCGGGGAAGGGAATTCCAGGTGCTGGTGAAAAACGAGGCCCTTGAAACGCAGGTCATCCGGGCGGCGCATATTCTGGCGGTGCCGCGCCCCCCGGGGCGGAGGGTGCTCAGCACTTCCGACGGGGTCTTCTTCGAGGCGGAGCTGCTCAACCTCCCGCTGGCGGCACGTGCTGCCACGGGGGACGTCAGCCAGGTGCTTCGCACATTCGACGGGCGGGAGTATTTTTCGGCGGCGGATTCCATGGATCTTGCCGCCCGTGAAGAAGTGGACATCGAGTTTCAGGACGCCCCGCCGGGGCGGCTCGGGGTTGTGATCGCGTGCCGGCAGACGTTGATGACGACATACCTGCTCTACCAGGGGCTCGCGTACATGGGTCGGAGCGCCGGGCACTGGCTCGCGGAGCTCGACCGGAAGGGTGAAAAGGCATGCGAGATGGCGGGAGGATGCGGACGGCTTCTCGGGCAGATCGATGTGCTCGCCGCGCAGGGCACTGCGGGATGGAGTGTGGAGGGTAGTGCGGGAGAAACGGGACCAATTGCCGAGCAGGTGTCGCTGGTTCCGCTATCCGGCGATCACTCCCGCGACGGCGTACTGCGCCTCCGGCTTCGGATGACAAAGGGGTTCTGGAGAATCGACCATGTCGGACTCGCCCGGCTGGGACCCCGCGCCGTGCCGGTCCGTCTCGATCCGATGAGTATTGTCCCACTGGGTACTTCTGAGCCGATGCGCGATTCTTCATGGGAATTGGAAAAGCGCCCGCTGGTGTTGCTCCCCGGCGACGCCTATACGCTCAACTACCGCCTTCCCGAAGATCCGGGGCGGTACGAGCTTTTCATGGAGAGCCGCGGCTACTACCTCGAATGGATTCGGAATGAGTGGCTTGCCGAAGAGAATCCCGCCATGGTCGCACAGATGTTGTCGGACCCCGAGAAGTTCCTCCGTACCATGGCCCCTGGATTCAAGCGCGCCGAGCCGACGATGGAAAAAACGTTCTGGAGCAGCCGCATCGAAAGGACCCCCTGAAATGAAGTACGTTGCGCTTGCCGCACTGTTGCTTTTCCTTCCGGGCTGCTACACGGTCGATCTGCCGCGCCGGCTGCCTGAAGCGAAGCAAGCGGCAGACCTGACAACCGGAGCGTGGCTTGTCGTGTACCAGAAAACTTCCGAGAAGAAGGCGCCGAAATTCGAGGGGGAGCTCATTGCGGTCGAATCGGACTCGGTCTTTTTCTTCTCGGGCACGGAATTGAAGGGAATCCGGAAGGACTCCGTCGCTACGGCCAAGCTCTTTGTCACCGAGCCGCCAATCAGGCCGGGGACGGCAGACGCGTGGATGGTGTTTGGAACACTCTCCACGCTGTCACACGGCTGGGCGCTGATATTGTCGCTTCCCGTCTGGCTCATCGGCGGTTCAATTGGCGCAGCCGCTATCTATAGTGCCGACGACAGGGGCGATCTGTTGTACCCGGAGGATTCGTGGTCCGAGCTTGGGAAGTTCGCCCGCTTCCCGCAGGGCCTGCCCCGCGGTCTCGACCGGACGCGGCTGGAGGTAAGGGTGAGAGACCTCCCCCCGGAGGGTACCCGGAAGAAGTGATGAGGCCCCGGAGTATCTCTTTCAGTCACCGTGCACACGGCGGGCCATTGCCCGAACAAACGATCAGATCTGCGCGACATCCCTGGAATTGTGCCTCCCCGGGCCGGCTTCGCCCAGACTGAACACCGGGCGCGCAATTGACCGATTTGACTTGACACTGGTTCTCTTTCTGGCTATCTAGGTCAGGTTCACAGTCTCTGTTCTTTGCAGTTCCGATTGCCGAGCAAACGCCATCCCCCCATTGGGAAGGCCAACGCAGCTTCCAGGAGATATTATGTGCCGCGGGATACCATGCTCGACCAATCGTTCCTCTTCGGTCAACAGCCGTCGCCGGTGTTTCGCAGTAGAAACAGCTCATTCCCCTCCGTAATTCTCCAATACCATTTCATTGCATGATCCGCAGTGCGAGCGGCGTGCAGGTGTGCGTCCTCACGCCGATCCGCCGGGCATGGTCGCAGTGCGGGATCGGTTCCCCCCCGCTCGTTCGATAACATGTTTTTCATACATCACAGGAGATTGCATGACTTTGCGTACAACGATCATCTGCTTTCTTGGGGCATTGTCCGCTATTCTTCCGAGTGCAGCCGATTGCCAGCCGGCGGCTGATCCACTCCGGAAGATGGGAAAGATACTGACGGCAGATCAGCTGGTCATGGTCTGGAGCCAGGACAACGGATCGGGTCAGCAGTATGCTGATCTGAAAATCTACGACCCCAACCTCCTTGGACCGTCGCTCACCCCGAAGACGAAGCAGACCGATTCCCGCATGGGCAATAATGAAAAGCTGGCGATCGCAACGGGGAATTTCCTGAACGGGAGCTATGACAACATCGTCGCCGCATGGGCGACACAGAACGATTCGATACAGATCATCGTGCCCAACGTCGTTCACAGCACCCTGTCATGGTCAACCACCAATCGCGTGACCATGCGGGGTCCGCTCATGCCAACAAGCAAATCAATCAACAGCTCGATCCATCTCGCCGCCGGCAACTTCTTCGGTTCCCATGCAGACGAGTTTGTGCTCGGATACCACGGCGCGGATTCCGCCATCACACTTGTCGTCTTTTCGTTCAACGGGTCCAGCCTTGTCCCTCAACAGCAGAGCTCGATAAAAGTGGCGAAGATCCCCGTCGGAACCGCCGGGCGCGACTCCTGGGATCTGGCCGTCGGTGACTATAACGCTGACGGGTATGACGAAATTTCGGTCGGTTACGTGGACGGATCGACAGGAGCTCTGAAGGTGGCAATATTCGGCGTGACCGCCGGTGGTGCCATCGTCCCGCAGACCTCGAAGACTATCTCCGCATCGCTTCCCGGCGGTCCGCTCAACATCGCACTTGCCTCGGGAGATTTTGACGGCGCAAGCCCTGCCGACAAGATCGCGCTGTGTGTCGGTACATTTCCTCCGAACGGATCAAACGCGATCTCCCTGTACCTGATTCAAACCGATTCAACCGGGGCCATAGTGTCCAACACCGGGCGGAGTGCCACGGTCCAGAACAGCGACGCGAATGCCCTGGACCCGCTCTGCATAGCCGCTGGCGATGTCAACGGCGATGGACGCGACGATATTGCCGTGGGGTGGAGCACGAAACTGCTCATTTTCGCGTCGAACGATACGCTCCAGCCGGCGCTCCGGCGGACAATCGATACCGGCCCCTGGTCCAGCCAGGGGTCAGTCACGAACTATTCTGACGCTTTCGTCGCCGTCGGCGATCTGAATCGCGACCACAAAGCGGAGATTATCTTCGGCAAGAACCTGTACGAGAACATTGACGGTCAAAACCAGTCGTTCCAGATCAAAGTATACAGCAACACGACGACAAGCGACACCGCCTTCTCAAATATCAGTTCGACGCCGTACATGACGCTGTCGAACGAAGAGACCGCGCCGGACGGGTCCAACCTGGGCATTGCGCGGCATTTTGCGCTTGCCGTCGGAGATTTTTCGGGCAAGGATGTGCGTATCGGGACCGCGATTCATTACCAGAAGACCGGCGTCCAGCAGCCCATGGTGATTCTGAATGCCCCGCCGATACACTTTGACAAGTTTGCCGGCGACTCGATCGTCTATGATCTCACCAGTTGTTTTCCCTCGCAGAGCTGCGGCTTTTCCTCGCAATACGTCAACACGCAGACATCTACGGCAAGCCTCACGACGGAAGTGCACAGCGACTGGGGGGTAAGCGCTACGCTCGGTGCAGGAGGCGAATTCGGTCCGATTGGTGTCGAAGCGTCCGTGACGGCAAAGTACGGACAGGGGTTCGGCAAAACGCGCGGCTCCTCCCGGTCGTTCTCAATTACGATCGGGCAGACCGCCGACCGCGACGACTATCTCCTTGCCAACGTCGTGGCGTATGATATTTACGAATACCCCGTGTACGACAGCACCAATGCCACTCCCAAAGGGTGGGTGATGGTGCTCATCCCCGGGACGGTGGAGCCCCAGTGGAACAGCAGCAAGGACGCGATCAGGAATTTCGTCGGGAGTGCCTTCCGGCCCGATCACGAGGTCGGCAATGTTCTTTCTTACCCGTCCACAACGCCGGGCGCAGTCCAGGGTTTCCTCTATCAGCCAGTGCAGGCGCTGACAGTCAGCGGCTCGGGTTCCGGCTTCCAGCAAATCAGCTACACTACGTTCGTAGACAGCGGCTGGAGCAAATCGGAGAACCTCGGCGTGGAGGTCGGGGCGAAGGTGTCGGGATTCGGGATTGAGGCGTCGGTCCAGGGAGACTACTCTCAATCGAACCTCTCCACGCAGACCAATCAGGTAAGCACGCAATTGATGATCACGGCAAACACCGGTTCCCTCGCCAGCGCATTCAGCGCATCGGCGCTCTACCGCGTCCGGCCGACATTCTACTGGTCCGCCAGCGGAGCCCTCGTGATCGATTACATCGTCCAGCCGACTGACCTGGTGGGGTCCTTCTGGACAGCCAAGTACGGAAGCAAAACTGATCTGACATTCAGCCTGCCGTGGATCAACGATCCGGAAAGAGGACTTCCACTGCCGAACAACGATCCGGAATACCGTTATCGGACAGAAGACATTTACCTCTCGCTTGCCGATCCCCAGCCGGGTGACACTGTGACAATCACGGCAAAGGTCCGCAACTACGCCCTCAGCGACGCTGCAACGCCTGTGAAGGTGCGGTTCTTCAAAGGCGATCCATCGGCAGGAGGGACGAAGATCGGCGAAGCGAGCATCGCTTCAGGCGTCAAGGCACGCGGCAATGCTACCGTGTCGATCCCGTGGACTGTTCCTGCCGGAACTGCACGAACGACCCGCATCTATGCACTGATCGATCCCGACAGTGCGATCACCAATGAAGTGCACAAGAACAACAACAGGGGCTGGACCCCGGTGAGCGATTTCGCCGCGCTGACGACGGGAGTTTCCGGGAACCCCTCAGCCGCACTTCCCCGCACGTTCAGCCTCGAACAGGCCTATCCCAATCCGTTCAATCCATCGACAAATATCGAATTCAGAATCGGGGAACGGGTACCGGTCCGGCTTGTGGTGTATGATATCCTGGGGCGAGAGGTTGCAGTGCTCGTCAACGAGGTGAAAGGTCCGGGTGTGTATGCCGCGAAGTTCGACGGATCCAATCTCGCGTCCGGAATGTATCTGTACCGGATCACAGCGGGTGGTTTTTCGCAGGTCAAGAAGATGCTCATGATCAAGTGAGTGTCGGTTGTTCCAGGTCGGTCCACGCAGCCCGTCCGGCATCACGGCCGGACGGGCACGCGTGAGGGGAGAACAGATCCTCGCCCGTTCAATTCTCAAACGACATCCCCTCCCATTTCGCAGTTCCTGACATCTCCGCGCGGCTGCTCAATTTCCGTTCGACGTGCTTGTGAATATTGTAGAGCAGGCCGATGCAGAGAAACATCAATCCGACGCAGAGGTACCCGAGAATGTCGTAGTGCTCCAGCGGTCCGCTGCTGCTGTGCTGCACGACGATCGCCCCCGCGAGGATTGATGCTACCCCGCCGGAGATCTGCTGGAGCGAAGCGTTCACGCTCATGAACGCGCCCCTGTCGCCGACGTCCGGCACGGCGGTCATCAATGCGGTGGCAGGGACCATGCGGGAGAGAATCCCGGCGAACAGGACGACGTTGATTGCAACGATCTCCCAGAGAGGAGTAATGGAGAGGTGTGTGAACACCACCACCATGACGCTGGCAATGGCCGTCCCGATCATGAATATCCTGAACTTGCCCAGGCCGTCGCTCAATTTCCCGACGACCGGCAGGATGACCATCGACGCAATGCCGGTGAACATGAACACGAGGGGAAGCTCGGCGAGCGACACGGCCGTGTTGTTCACCATGAACGTGCTGGAGAAGGGCATCATGAGAAACCCGCCGACCGTCAGCAGTCCCGTTGTAACGAACGCTTTCCGGTACTGCACATCGGCGAGTGTCTTTCTCAGGTGATCGAACGGCGCATGCCGCTGCCCGGCGGTCAGGTGTATATCCACCGGTTTCATCCAGCGCACGATGGCGATGCCGACGCAGGTACTGATCCCGGCGATCAACAAGAACGGCGCATGCCAGCCGAGTGTGTTGGCAAGGTAGATCCCCAGGGGGATCCCGGCGATCTGGCTCACGGCAAACGACATTTGCACGAAGCCCATCACCCTGCTCCGCTGCTCGAAAGGGAACAGGTCTGTGACGATTGCGAGCGAGACGGAGGCCATGACGCCGCCGAAGAGGCCGGTCACGACCCGCGCAACAAGGAGGAACAGATAGTCCGTCGCGATTCCGCACAGGACTGAGCCGATGACAAATCCGGCGTAGAAGAAAAGGAGGAAGTGCTTCCTGTCGTAGCGGTCAGCAAATCCCGCCGCGATCAGACCGGAGATGCCCGCGCTGAAGGCGTACGCCGAGACGGCCCAGCCAAACTGCGCCGGCGTCATGTGGAGGATGTCCATGAGCATCGCCCCCAGGGGGGCGATCACCATGAAGTCCAGGATGACCGTGAACTGAATGAACGAGAGGAACGCTATAATGAGCGCCTGGTAACGCGTAAACCTTCTGTCGCTGGCAGCCTGATCCATGCCCCGCTCTCCCCTCCATTTTTCCTTGAGAACAGTCCAACACACAACGGGTCGGAAATGTTCCCGTTAACCGCCCGGACGGCCAGTTTTCGTCGTCCGGGGCGGGGAAATGCGTCGGGCTTCCCGGAACTCCGTACGAGGGGGACGGCTCGATCAGTATATGAAGGGGATCATCCTGTACGTCGTCGAGACATAGTCGGCATAGTCAGGATATGCCGCTCGCAGAAGCTCTTCTTCGAGATGTACGCGCCAGGGAAGCATGATCAGGACGAGAACGCCGATCGCCGCGGTCAGCGCGGAGGGATGGCCGAGGATGGTCGCCAGGAGGAACAGCATCGCTCCCGCGTACATCGGGTGGCGTATGATACGGTAGGGACCTCTGCGAACCAGGGGCCCTGCGGCCGGGGTCGAGGAGATGTTGAACGGCTGACGGGCGAAAGCGATTCGTGCGGAGACCACGAGAGCGATCCCCAGCACCTGTCCGGCGATCACAGGGAGATTGCCCGAGAAGAGGTTCCCTGTGAGGCCGAGCAGCACCACGAACAGCACAAGAATCAGCCCGGTATAGCGGCGGATGAATTCGGACATGGTACACGACCTCCTGCCGTTGTGAACCAGAGAGAGGAATCAGTGCGTCTTCATGAGTTCCCGCACACGTTCTGTGATACGTTGAACATCCATCTTCCCGCTTGCCATTCTCGGGAGATCTTCCAGAACTACAAAGCGCTTGGGCAGGGCAATCGTCGGCAGGTGACGCGCCATTTCGCGGTACATCCGGCGTTCATCGATCGGCCGGGTGACGGCCGCGACGATTCTCGTTCCCTTTGTTGCATCCGGAGAACCGACGACACAACACGAAGCACCCATCGGCAGGAGGTTGTTCAGTACCTCCTCGACGTGAATGAGAGACACCATCTCGCCGCCGACCTTCACACACCTCTGCAGCCTGCCGACATGCCAGAGGAACCCGTCGGCGTCGATGTATCCCATGTCGCCGGTGTCAAACCATCCCCCGCGGAGACTCCGGCCGGTCGATTCACGATCGTTGAGGTATCCTCCGAAGACACTCTCGCCCCTGACCAGTATTCTGCCGGTCTCACCGATTGCACATTCCCTGTCCGCATTACGTTGCACAATGCGAAGCGCCAGGTTCGGCAGCACCCACCCTGCGCTCCCATGCCGGTAACGATCCGGCGTATTTACGGAAATGATCGGACTTGTTTCAGTCGTCCCATAGCCTTCATAGACCGTCACTCCGTGTTTTGCCAGGTAGGCCCCTCTGAGCACCTCCGGGCACTTGTCCGCACCTGTGACAATCAACTGCAGTGATTTGAAGTCGCCGGGTTGCGAATGGTGCAGGTATCCCTGGAGAAACGATGGGGTGCCGACGAGATACGTTGGCCCGTCCTCGCGGATGATCGTGCAGATGGTTTTGTAATCCGTTGGATTGACATACGTCACGATCGTCATCCCGAAGCGAAGCGGGAGCCACAAATTGATGGCCAGGCCGAAGACGTGGAAAAAGGGGAGAGTTGCAAGCATGACGTCATCGCGCCGGAAAGGATATATCTGCGACAACGCCTCAAGGTTTGCGATGATGTTGCGGTGTGTGAGCGGAACGGCTTTCGGTTCTCCCTCGGTGCCTGTGGTGAAGAGAATTGCCGCGGTTGCATCGATGTCGGCCTCGGGATACCGCGAAAGGATGCGCTCGGCTGAAAGGCCGGCGCGCAAGGCCGCTCTGCCTTTGTCGATTACCGACATGCCCCTGAGCAGGTGTTCGATGTAGACAAACCCATCAAGCTCCGGTGCGTCGAGTTTCGCGAGAAAGCCCTGCGCCGTGATAACGGCGGCGAACCCGCACTTCTGCCGGGCATATTCCACGTTGCGGGTCACTCCCGTGGAGTAATTCAGTAGAACGGGGATCTTTCCGCTCATCAGCAAGGCAAGTACAACGATTGCCGCTCCGGCGGACGTGGGAAGCATGACGCCGACCAGAGAGTCATCGATCCCTTTCAGGGTGTCAGCAAGAACCAGAGAGGCTGCGAGCGCGCGACGGTAGGTGTATCGACGCTGAAGGCCGCGGTCGACAAAGGCGGCTTTGTGCGGGTGCTGCTTCGCGATGCGTACGAACTGAACGTGAAGCGGTTCGCGTTGCATGGATATGCTGTATGATGCCGGCGCCGGAGCAAACGTCCCGGGAAATCCCCGTCAGAGCAGAAGAACAATGCCGAAGACTACCTCAACCGCCAGGCTGATCCAGTTTGACTGCACGGAAGAGCCGTCCGCGAAGATGGAAACAAGCCGCACCACCGCTATTGCCAGGTATGCCCAGCCGAGCATTGTGTACGTATCGCCCTTCAGGAACAGGGGTGCCAGGCCGAGCGCGACAAACAGCCCGCCAAGCACGGCACGTATTTCGCTGATCCCCCTGCCGCCGACGGGTTGCAGACCCGTGAAGCCGACGGTGGAATTGGGCAGAACGATTGAAAAGACGCCGGTGGCGGCAGTGAGGATGCAGATGGCGTTCTTGACAACAATGAGCATGTGTGGTTCCTTCTGGGAAGTGTGACTGCCTGCCGGCGACAATGGTAATTACATTTGCGCTCAATGGCAATGAACGCACTGAACGAACGTAACGCGTGATCGTCTCATTGCTGCAGCAACTTGAACCTGTAGAACTCCCCCTTCGCACTCATCAGCTCTTCGTGCGTCCCCGATTCCACGCATGCGCCCTGTTTCAGGACGACGATGCGGTCCGCGTTGCGGATGGTGGAAAGCCTGTGGGCGACGATGAACGTCGTCCTTCCCCTGACGAGACGCTGGATGGCTTCCTGGATGAGGGACTCCGTGGCGACGTCCAGTGAGGAGGTCGCTTCGTCCAGGACGATCACCTTCGGATCCCTGATGAGGGCTCGTGCAATGGCGATGCGCTGGCGCTGACCGCCCGAGAGCTTCGCCCCCCGTTCCCCCAGCGCGGTGTCGAGTCCCTCGGGGAGCCGTGAAACGAAATCCTTCGCGTTGGCGATTTCCAGTGTTTCCCAGATCCGCAGGTCGCTGACCCCCTGGAGCCCGTAGATGATATTCTCCCGGACGGAGCCGCCGAACAGAAGTGTGGTTTGAGGCACGACGGCCAGGAACCGCCGGTATTGCCGCAAATCCAGCTGCTGCATGTCCGTTCCGTCAAGCAGTATTTTCCCCGTCGTCGGCCTGCGAAACCCGATTACGAGATTCATCAACGTTGACTTTCCCGACCCGGATTCACCCACAAACGCCACGGATGTCCCCGGCTGGATATCGAGCACGATCTCCTTCAGTGCCGGTTGTAGTGCGCCGTCGTACGTATATCCGACATTGTCAAACTGGAAGTGTCCCCTGACAGACAGGACGCCGCGCTTCCCTTCGTTCTGCTCGATGTCGGGAGATTCGAGGATCTCGCCGATAGACCGGATGGATTCGAACCCGCGCGAGAGATCCGGATAGGAGTTCAACACCATGTTCACGGCCCCGACGATCATGACGAAATAGCTCTGGAACAGAACGACCTCTCCGACGCTGATCACCTTGTTGTACGCCAGGATCGACACGAAGAGGAGGCAGACAAGCATCATCGTCTGAAACGATGTCCAGGAGGTCGCGCCGAAAAGCGCGCCCAGGACCTCAAGGCGAATCCCTTTTGCTTTGACTTTCTCCAGGCGGGAATCCATTCGGGAGACTTCCGTCTCCTCGACACCGTGTGCCCGCGTAATGGGGATCATCTGAATCATCTCGACCACGCTTGCGGAAAGAGACTCTATCTCGGAACGATATTCCTTGTTCCGGGCCGTCATTTTCCTGGAAAAGGCGAAGACGAGGCTGGAGGAGATCGGGACTGAAACGACGTAGAAGAGCGCAACGAGCGGTTGCCGTGCGATGGTGACCGAAAACGCCACGATAATGGTGAGTACGGCCGGGAGGACGGAATTCATGAGGTTGCGTGAGAGGATTTCCAGCGTCTCGACGTCCCGCAGGACCTTTGTCTGCAGCCTCCCGGATTGATACCGGTCATGGAATGAAATCGAGAGTTCCTGGAGCCGCCTGATGATCGACGACCGAAGATGCCATTGCATGGTGTTCACGGCGCTGCTGAAGACCCGCACGAAGAGGGTGTGCGTCGGGATATTCTGGACAATAATGACCAGGAAGATGGCGCTGACCACCAGGAGGTCGCTGACGGCGTAGGTGCGGGGATCGCTGATGATCGTGATCATGCGGGCCATGACAATGGGCAGAGCCCAGATGGCGGCATGCTTGATCGCATAGAGGAAAACGGCGAGTGTGAGTTTGACGTACTGTCCCTTGTACAGACTCAATAAATTCCTGAGCGGTCGGGCGTGATGCGTTGTGATCTCCGGGTGTAAATCCTTCCGGGCGGACATTGTGCTCTTCTCGGTGTTTATCGTAGCATCGGCAGCGGTACTTCAGGATACAAAGAATCGGAGATGACGGCAAGACGCTCGCTGCGGCAGGGGTCCCGTCCTCGCATGAGAGACATTTGTCCGTTCCATCTTGCGGAAATGCTGCGTATCTTCGGGGGTCTCCACATCAGGAACTGAACATGATGAACAGGCGGCAGAACTGGTATGTCCTTCGCATCGCGCTGGTCTGTGCGATGGGGGGGCTTCTTTTTGGATACGACTGGGTCGTCATCGGCGGGGCAAAACCCTTCTACGAGCAATATTTCGGCATTGCCGGCCTGCCCGCGCAGCAGGGCTGGGCCATGAGTTGCGCTCTCGTCGGGTGCCTGGTCGGAGCTATGATCGCGGGCGGCCTGAGCGACCGCTTCGGGAGGAAGCCTGTGCTCATCGGCGCAGCCGGCCTGTTCGTCCTTACATCACTGGCCACGGGTGCGGCGCATTCGCTGTCGGCGTTCGTCCTCGCGCGCATGGCGGGGGGCGTGGCGATCGGGATAGCGTCGAACATGTCCCCCCTGTACATCGCGGAGGTATCGCCTGCCGGCGCCAGGGGGAAGTACGTCTCCGTCAACCAGCTCACCATTGTCATTGGAATCCTGCTGGCACAATTCCTCAACTGGCGCATTGCTGAACCGATTGCGGCGCCTGTTGGAACGCCGGAGTTTCTCTCCTCCTGGAACTGTCAGGTCGGGTGGCGCATGATGTTCTGGGCGTGTGCCGTCCCTGCGGCCGTCTTCTTCTCCCTCATGTGGCTCATTCCGGAAAGCCCCCGGTGGCTGGCGAGGAAGCCGGAGTCCAGGGCGAAGGCGAAAGCGATCCTGGTGCGTGTGGGGGGAGAAGAGCACGCATCATCGGAACTGGCTGCGATCGAAGCGACCTTTGCCGCCGACACGTCGGAGGAACACGTGCAGTCGGTGTCGTCCCCGGGGGTGCGTAAGATCCTGATCATGGGGATCGTCATTGCGGTGTTCCAGCAATGGTGCGGGATCAATGTCATTTTTAACTACGCACAGGAGGTATTTTCCGCCGCCGGTTACGGCGTATCGGACACCCTCTTCAATATCGTCATCACCGGGAGCGTCAATCTGGTGTTTACGTTTGTGGGCATGTTCACAGTGGACAGACTCGGCCGAAAGGCGCTCATGATGACCGGCGCAGGCGGCCTCGCTCTTCTGTATGCCTGCATCGGAGCGATGTACTTCTTTCACCAGCAGGGAGTCGCGTTGCTCGTCCTGGTAGTCATGGCAATCGGGTGTTACGCCATGACGCTGGCGCCCGTCACCTGGGTGATCCTCTCGGAAATATTTCCAAACAGGATCCGGGGGGCCGCGATGTCGGTAGCGACGCTGTCCCTGTGGGCGGCCTGTTTTGTGCTGACGTACACGTTTCCACTGCTCAATGCGTCGCTGCGCGCTTCCGGTACATTCTGGCTCTACGGGATGATCTGCGTTCTCGGCTTCTGGTTCATCGTGAGGAAACTGCCGGAGACAAAAGGCAAATCCCTCGAGGTGATTGAGGCCGAACTGCATGCAGTGCTGCCCAGGCAGTGATTTGTGCTGAAGAACATCCTATCCTACTCTTCTAACAGTACTATGCCAGGCAGAGCCAAACCGCGGCGTAAAAGCAGTCTCATTTCCTGGCTGATCCTCCTCCTCGTCATCTGGCTCTTCGCCCGGTATCTCCGGTTCCTGTTCTTTTAGTGTGCGGGCCTTCGCGCAGGCATCTGGTCTGGACGGGGGCTGATTCCCGCCCCGGTGAATCAAATCCCGCGGCCGGCCGTATATCTGAAATATCCTGACGCATATCCCGAATGATCAATCGCTTCCGAGGCCTGCGCCTCTCCGCCGAGGCGTGGGTGATTCTCTGCATCGCGCTTGCGAACGTCGTCTTTCACCTGGTGCTCCCCGAATACGGCTACCACCGGGATGAAATGTACTATGTGGCGATTGCAGACGGCTTCTCGTTTGCCAACCTGGACATGCCGCCGGGGGCCCCCCTCTACCTGAAGCTCTTCCTCATGCTTTTCGGCCACTCGCTCAAGGTGGTGCACCTCGCCGCGTCGGTCTGCGGGTCGATCGTGATAGTATTTGCCGGCCTCATCGCAAAGGAATTCGGCGGCAGGACGTATGCCGTGTTCCTGACCGGGCTGTGCCTCATGCTCTCCGGACTGGCGATATTCGGCTCCCTGTACACGTACGACGGCATCAGCTTTGTCGTCTGGGCCGGGGTACTCTATTATATTGTCCGCATGATCAACGGCGGCGACCAGAAGCTCTGGCTGATTGCAGGTCTGCTGCTTGGCATCGGCATGATGACGAAACTGACCATCCTCTTCCTGGGGGTGGCCATTTTCGTGTCGCTCTGGCTGGTGCAGGAGCGCCGGTGGTTCTTCCGTCCGTGGATCTGGATCTCAGCGTTGATCGCTTTCGCGAGCGTTATCCCCTACGTGCTCTGGCAGAAGGCGCACGGGTGGTATTTCTTCTCTTTCGCAGGAACGTACGCGCAGCGGACGACACACAGCTCGCCGGTTCTTGATTTCATCTGGAACCAGGTGCTGCCCAACAATATTGCGCTCCTGCCGGTCTGGCTGATCGGGCTGTGCGTGCTGCTCTTCTCCCGGGGGTGGTCGAAGTACAGGTTCTTCGGGTTTGCCTACCTCGTCCTCTGCGCGGCGATATTCTGGCTGGGGGGCCAGTTCTACTTCATGATGCCGATCTATGGCGTGCTTGTTGCCGCGGGCGCCGTCTGGATTGAACGGCGGCTGGGGACGGGGACAACGCCGGAACACCCGCGGCTGGCGCCCAGGATTGCCGTCCCGGCGGCGTACGTGCTGGCGGCCGCGGTGTCGCTTCCGTTCTTCGTGCCGTTGCTCCCCGTGGACATGCTCATCGAATATCTGAAGCCCGTCGGTGTCAGCGCCGGCGTGAAGACGGAAGATCGGAAGATCTCGAATCTTCCCCAGCATATGGCCGATCGATTCGGTTGGGAGGAAATGGCGCAGCAGGTGGGGGCAATCTACCACGCGGAGGAGCCGGACTCGGGTGGAGCGATCGGCATTGCGGCGCATGACTGGGGAGAAGCCTCCGCCGTGCACGTCTTTGGCGGGAAGTTCGCTTTGCCAGAGCCCACGTGCGGCGACGGCTGGTTCTATTTTGAAGGCCTCCGCAAGGGTGCGTTCCCGGGGAGGTTTATCACAATAGCGGAACACCCTTCCACGCTGCGGTCGCTCTTCAGACACGTAGAGCTGAAAGGAATATTCAGGAACCCCCACTGCATGCCCGATGAGAACGGCGACGAGATCTGCTACTGTTCGGATCCCAGCGTCAATCTGCAACGGTACTGGCGCGTGCTCAAGAGAATGGATCCCCGTTTTGGTGAGATCCTGCGCAGTGATGGAGTGGAGAAGGCGGCCGAATATTTCCACGGGCAGCGCCGCCAGGATCCGGGAGTGCTCCTCTTTTCGGAACAGCAGATGAACTCAACCGCGTACCGGTACCTCGGCCGGGGAGATGTGAAGGGGGCGATTGCCCTCTTCACGCTGAACACCGAGGCGTTCCCGGAGTCGTTTAATGTCTATGACAGCCTCGGTGAGGCTCTCGCGGCCGACCACCAGTACGACGCGGCGCGGAAGAACTACGAGCGCTCGCTCGCGATCAATCCCGGAAACGACAACGCCCGCCAGAAGCTCAGGGAGCTGAACAAGGCCTCAGGTTCCTGATCTCTCAGTCCTCGCCCCGCATCATCGCGTCCCACCCTCCCGCCCCACCCTTCTCGCGGGTTGCCGCCGTTTGGAGCAAACGCCTCCGCCGTTGAAGCTCGCCCATGATCGTGAGGTCGGCGGAGATATCGATTGTGCGCGCATATGTGGAGCGGCACGCGGGATTCCCGCAGGTGATGATGAACGTCTTTCTGCTGTCAGTAGTTGAAATCTTCACGCTGTACGAGCGGCAGTCCTTGCAGCGCAGGCGCACTGTCCCCCCTTTTAACAGGAAGATACTGCGCACGTGTTATCTGAGTGTGTTGGAGTGATTACCTTTGTGTGACCTCCCCCCGGGGCTCATCTCACAAAATCACCGCTTTTTCGCCCAAAAATTGTGATCTGAGGCTCACCCGAGGCCCTTCGGTTCTCCCCGGATCGATCGTATGGCTATTTCGCAGTGAAGGTTGTATCTTAGTAGTTATACGCGAGTTCGTCTCAAGTGGCTCCGAATCTACCGCTTTAAATCTCTTGCGCTTGCCGTAGTCATTTGAGAAACGGCATGAGACACGCCCTCGGACCCGCGTCGCGCACCTGCAGCGCTCGGAACGCCTCCTCACCCACGGAGGACTCTTGGGCCGGTCCAGCATTGTTTATGTCATCGGCCTGACGATTATTGTCGGGCTGTCGCTCCGTGTTGTATCGGGGAACAGCGTCCGCTCGATGGACGTCTACCTCGATTACTACGGTCTCACGCAGGTACACGACATCGCCGTGTCCGGCGCAAATGTCGGCACGAACTACCTTCTGGGCGCCGGCGTCCTCCCCCCGAATTTCGGCGTCGACTTTTTCGGCGGTCACGACTCTGTCCTCTATCTCCAGAACATTCCCAGGACAGAGTGGGTGACCGTCAGGAGCGTTGCCTGGACCGCGTCACTCGATCAGAACGGACTCCCCTACCGCGACACCGTCGACGCAGAATTCAAACACGTCCAGTTTGCGAAGTACAGCTGGTTCACGGAGAACGAAGTGGACGGGTACATGGCGCCCGACGGCACCAACGGGCCCTACTACGGGTCGGACGACTGGAAGATCACGGGGGACTCCGTGTGGGGGCCCGCTCACACCAACGGGACGTTCAACCTGGACGGCACACCCTACTTTGACGCGCTCGTAACGTCGGGCCATGCGCCCAACCTGGGGCCCTCCGGACACCCCGTGTTCAATGTCGGAATCAACTACCCCGTCAACCAGTCGCGTCCCTCCACGGCCATGCTCCAGGCGAACCTGACATCGGCCGCAACACTGGGCGGGGGGTATTTCGACCAGTCCGGCACGCCCAACGATGTGTCGCTCACGTTCATGAACGACCGCGTCCGCGTCCAGATTCCTCCCGGCGGCGGCGTCCGCGACACGACAATGTACCTTTCCACGCTGGCATCCAACGGCGTGATCGTCGTGCGGAGCGCTGACATTCACATGCGGGGAACCTACCAGGGGGATTACACGGTGGCCGCGTTCACGGGAACGGCGGCAAACAAGGGGAACGTCTGGATCGACGGGGACGTGGTTGCGGCGACGAACCCGGTGACCAACCCCGCGTCGACCGACATGCTCGGTATCGTCGCGGAACGAATGGCATACATCACACAGGACCTCACGCGCACATCCTCGTCGACAATCAACGTCCAGGCGGCGGTCTACTGTCAGCGCGGAGAGCTCACGGCGCAGAACTTCTGGAACATCCCCGTCAGCGGCCGCGTGAGCCTGTTCGGAGGAGTAACACAGAATACGGCGGGGAGCCTCGGACTCTCGGCCGCGGGCCCGCCCATTACTCTCCTGAGCGGCTTCTCATACAGCATCCGGAACGATCCCCGGTTTGTGACAAAGCAGCCCCCCTTCTTCCCCGCCTCGCCCAGCTACGAGCTGGTCTCATGGTGGGAGAAGTAGTTCCCCCCACGTCATTGCGTGCGAAGCGAAGCAATCTCACGCTTCCTGTCATGCCGCGCTGTTGATTCTAGCCTGTCCAAGCTGTAGTTTTCCTTCACAGAGAGCCGGCGTGGCCCGCGCGTTGCCGCCGGCCCGCCTCTCTCTCCCTTCCGATTTCTGCGAGGTGCATATGCGCAGTCCACGTTCAGCCGCCCTCTTTGTTCTGATCGTCCTGGACCTCCACGCGGTGGCCGGGTTTGCCCAATGGGTCAAGAAAAGCAACGGTCTCAGCAACCAGTATGTCACCACCCTCTGTGCAAACGGGACAGACATGTACGCCGGGACGCATGACGGCCTGTTCCTCTCGAGTGACCTTGGCGAGACCTGGTTCGTGAGAGACACCGGGCTTACGACGACCTGGGTCCGTGGAATCGCTGTCAACGGGTTGAATATTTTCGCGGGAACATACGGCGGCGTATTCCTCTCGACAGACCGGGGCGGACACTGGAGTCCGGTAAATAGCGGTTTGACCAGCCTCTGGGTTTCGGCTATCACCGTGAGCAACGGCAGCATCTTCGCGGAAACTGATCACGGCCTGTTCCGCTCAACGGACAACGGGTCGACATGGACATCCGGGCTCCAGAACAGCGTCTCGGGCTTCTTGACGAAGGGGTCGTTTTTCTATGCAGGGGGGACAGGCCTGTTCGTGTCATCGGACAACGGTCAGGGCTGGACTCCGTGGGGCTCGGTGGGCGCGCATATCCAGGCTCTCGCTGCCGACGGGACAAACTTGTTTGCCGCAACGAACGGCGGAGCCCTCGTTTCAACCGATCAGGGCACGAGCTGGACACGGATCGATACTGGTCTCACAACCCCGGTCGTTCGCGCCCTCGCGTCTCCCGGTCAGGGAGTTTTTGCGGCGACATGGGATGGCGTTCTCCTCTTCTCCGGGGCGGGGGCGTCGTGGACACAGTTGAATACGGGTCTGCAGAACTACTATTCGGCCACGCTTGCTATCTCGGGCGGCTATCTTTTTGGCGGTGACGACAACGGCGCCGGAATCTACAGGCTTCCGCTCTCGAGTGTTCTGCCGATCCAGCTGGCTTCGTTCCTGGTCGAGCACGAGGCTGCGGGAGCCGTGCGTGTGGCGTGGCGTACGATTTCTGAAACCAATTGCTACGGGTTCATCCTCGAGAAAAGCGGCGACGGAACGTCCTGGGAGAATGTCGGCGTGTTCGTGCCTGGTCATGGAACGACAACTTCACCCGTGGCGTACTCTCTCGTGGTTCCGCTTTCCGGCGGCGACGTGTGGCTGCGCCTCGTCCAGGTCGACCTGGACGGAACCCGCACCGCCTACGGTGCCAGCCTGGTGAACGCGGACGCACCAGCCCGGCTGTCGCTCTTCCAGAACTACCCGAATCCGTTCAATCCTTCGACCTCGATCCGCTACAGCCTGCCTGCCCGCTCGCATGTAGCGTTGTCGGTCTATTCGGTGCTCGGGCAATGCGTGGCCACATTGGTCGACGGGGTCGAGGACGCGGGAACGCACGAGGTGCGGTTCGATGCCACGCGCCTCGCAAGCGGCGTCTACGTATACAGGCTGCTGGCCGGGGGCACTTCATTCAGCCGCCGGATGAGCATTGTCAGGTAGGCTTCTGATCGATCGCACTCGGCAGTGAACGCAGTGGGGGACGGGATGTCCCCCCCGCATTTTCGTCAGTTCTCCCGTTTTGCGAGCACGACCTGCGCCTTGTCGGCACGGGCGACGGCCCGGTAGAACGCCGCCAGGTCGTTGTAGTGCGCCGCGGGGATCTCCGCCTGGCTCATCTCGAGCGTCCGGGTGTAGAGCACCGCCGTGTCCCCCCGCGCAACGACCGCCGTGGCGAACATCGCGAACGGCGTCTGCAGTGTGACGGGGGGAGGCATTGCCTCGCACGCGAATCCCTTCGGGATGATGTACAGCAGTGAGTCGGTGTCGAGGTACGGGTAGGACAGCCGCGCGGGCGAGCGGCGTCCCTGGACATCCCGCGGCGGCGTGAAGCTTCTGTCCGTCAGATTCGGCTGGAAGAAGATCCGGGTGCCCGAATGTGTCGCCAGTGTGGACACGTCCGCCGTGACGGCGATGCTGAGCCTGGCGGCCGGCGACCGAAGACCCTCCTCGGTGTGACCGTGCAGCACGGTGCCTGCGACCTCGATCTCTCCCAGGAGCCAGTCCTCCTGCTCGCGGGGGGAAGCGTTGAGCATCTCGTACCGGGCGTGTTCGCTCTGGTCCCCCGTGCGCACATTGAGAAGTGTTGCGTGCGCGCTTCCCGCCGGGGCGATTTCTACCCGGCCGGACCAGAGGCACCTGTTGTCCTGAGCACGGCTCGCCGGTGTGTGGACGAGCGCCCCGCCGTCGGGTGTCAGAAGAAGCGCCGGGCGGTTCTCGGTGGACGGACCCAGGAACCCCGGCGGGTCCACCTCGCTGGTGCACTCGAGCCAGACGGAATCCTTCCCTTCAGGCACGCAGACAATGACGTGGTTGAATTCGTTCGACGGAAACGACTCGACCACGTCCGACCGTCTCCCGCCCGCGTCGATAAGCACCGGGTACGCCGCGATCCCCGCCTCGCGGAGGAGCGCCACCATGTAGTTGGAGAGCGCTTTGCAGTCGCCGTAGCCCTTTTCGTGAACGAACCGGGCCTCAAAGGGCTGCCATCCGCCGATGCCGAGGTCGACCGAGACGTACCGCGTGCGTGCCTGCATGTACCGGTACAGCGTGTCGATCTTTTCCCGCGCGGTGCGCGCTCCCGCAACCGCTGCGTGGACGTCTTTTGCCGACGCTTCCGGAAGCACATCGCGCCCCTTGTAGAGTGAGCCCGCCCAGCGCGCCAGCCCCTGCCACGATGCCATGTCTCCTGGGTAATCGTCGATCTTGAACCTCCCGGGTGCCACGAGAACGACTGTCGTGCGCAGCTCAATGTCCTCCCCCATCTGGTCTTCCGACAACGACGGAAGGTTGCGGGCCTCCCAGACGTACGACGTGCGCCCCTTCTCGGGAACGGTGACCAGCGGTTTGGCCGCCGAGTCGCTCAGCCAGTACCGGAGCTTCCCGGTTGAGGGGACAATAACCTCGAACCGGGAATGCTCCACGGGATCATCGGACGGCTGCGCGTGCCACGAGGGCCAGTTGATGTATCCGTCGTAGGCGATGCGGTACGAGAACACCACGGTGTACGGGTAGGTGTCGTGGTACAGGTGCACCTTCTTGACCCTTGCGTCTTCATACAACGTGAACCCGGCGATGGCGCTCTCGTCCTTGATGTCATCCCCTCCCATCGTCCGGATCTCCTCTCCGTGTTGGTCGAGAATCGCACCGTCGAGGTCCTTGATCTTGTTGAACCTGTCGTAATGGAGACTGAGGACGCCGTACCCCCTGCCTTCCGCCTTGAATACAGTCACCACTTTTCGCACGGTCTCGGTGGCCGATTCCTCGTCTGTAACGTTGAACGTTGTCTCGCGCTCGCGGACAACGGCGGACGCCCCTTCCCGGAGCGCCGGGGGAATGTTCCGGATGTCATACCGGTTGTCCCCCGCGTCCCTTCGCGGGCTGTGCCCGGCGATCGCGGTCATGCAGGCCGTGGCCAGCACGAGTGCCGCCCACGCTCCGTTGCGGAATCCGCGGGGGCTCATCGCTTCACCTTTGCGGTCTTCGGAGGCTTCTTCTCCGGTTCCGCCGGAGGCGCGGGTTTCCGCTTCAGGACGATGAGCGACGCGTCGCTGCTGACGATCTTGTCGTAGAATTCCTTGAGCGACGCGTATGCCTTCGGCTGGAACTCCGGAACGTTGATTGCGGTCCGCTCGATCGTCGTGACCGTGTTGCCGTCCTGCGTGGACATGCGTGAATAGGCCGCATCGGATGCTCCGACACGCGCGATGACCGCCGTGGGAATGTCCTTGACCTCGAATCCCTCGGGGGCGGTGATGACAGACACCGTGGTGCTCGATCTTCCGTATGCCATGTCGACCGGGAACGAGCGCGTCTGGCGCTTGAACGGGTTTTCCGTCAACCGGTCAATCACGGACGGGTTCACGTACAGCATGTCGCCGTTCGCCTGCGCATACGGCGACGGGGTGATGCGCGCATCGATGCGGAGAGGCATCTCGATGCTGTCCTGCCCCGCGATCCATGCCGAATCGATCGTGAGGCCGGTCGCGGCCGCGTCGAATGTCGTCCGGGCGAATTCCAGCGGCTTCTTGTCCTTCATGGCGTGCCGGCGATTGAGCGCACTGTACTGTTCATCCATGCTCTGGAGCGAGCCGCTGATCTCACCAGCGGCGTTCAGTGTCACGGTCGCCTGCGCGCGGTGCGTTGCGCGAAGCGGGGAGGTGAGCGTGACCCACTGGACCGGGCCCTCCTTGAAAATCAGGCCGCGCACGTTGAGCAGCTCTTCCGGCAGCATGGTGAGCGGCCGGTCGGCGTCCGTCGCGTCCAGGTAGTAGACTGTCCCGTCAACGGTGGCCTGCGCGATGACATGGTTGAACTGGTCGACGAGAGAGTACACGTCGACAATCTTCCCGTTGGAGCGCGTGCTGACCAGCACGGGGTATGTCTCGATGTCGGCCGCTCTCAGGAGCGCCATGAGGAGAAAGTTCACATCCGCCGAGGTTCCCCGCTTCGCGCTCAGGACGTCGTCGGGGTCCTCCGTGCTGAGAAAACGGTACTTTCCGTTCCACACAACGGAGGAGCGGACGTAGTCGTAGAGCGCCTTCATCTTCCCGGCCTTCGTCGCGAAGGGTCCCGCAATCTTCGCGGACAGATCCCTGAGCGTTCCGTCGGGCTTGAGGAGTTTTCCGAAATCCTTCCTGTCCAGGAGCTCCTCCACCACCTTGTCCCATGTTCTCATGACCTTCTCCACGCCGCCCCCATCGGGACGTGCGTATGCGGCAAGCTGGATCTGGACCCTGGGGACATAGTCCTCGATGGAGGTCACATAGGGCTCCTCTTTAAGCGCAGGGAGATTGGCCATGGCGAGGCGGTAGAACTGGCACTTGGCAAGGTCGCCGCCGCTGCCAATGAACATTGCGGTCTCGCCGCCGTACCGGCGGGTGGTTTCCGTGTGCAGATCGATGGTGAACGGTATGAATGTCGTCGTCACGATGGCAAACATCATCTGCTTCGGATATGTCACGCGGTATTCGCTCCACCGGCAGGGAACATCGTGCTGGAACCTCCAGTCCGGCATGCTCGCGTCGTTATACCTGACCCTGTAGCGGAATTCGATGATGCATCCCGGCGTCAGCGCAGGCATGGTGAGCCTGAACCGCGTGATTTCCGCGTCCGCCTTCTCTTTGAATATGCCGTCGTCCGACAGCTCGGTGCGCACGACGCTGCCGTCGCTCCCGAGCGAGTACGTGGCGCCCTCGAGCTTCCGCAGATGGGCGTACGAGTTCCGGGTGTAGAGCCCGATGACGTGAGTTCCCCACGCGTCGAATGCGGACTTCCGGAAGATCTTGACGCGGAGAATGCGCTCGTAGTCGACCCCGACGTCGTCGTTGATGTACGCCTGGCCGTAGTCCGCGAGTATGAACGCGTCCGCGGTTGAATCGATGGGGCAGACAGTCATCCTGAGGTCCTCCGCCGGGATTTCTCCGAATTCCACCGGGGGATCCTGTGCGAGCGATGGGCGTGTTGAAGCAATCATGCACGCGGCGATGAACATGTTCAGGAGCAGAGAGCGAGATGTCATAAGTGCACCGTGTGTTCGTGATGCGCAAAATTACATTCTGCTTCGCCGATATTCAAGCCGATCGGCCTGTCACGCGCAGATTTGTGACGCCGGTCTCCAGTCTCCGCTTGGAAGTTGAAGGCGTTTTCGCCAAATTCTGTCAATTGAGGCATACGGCAGCACACTGCATCTCAACACAAACACGAGAGGAACAACATGGCGGCAGACACATCGGTGCACGGTCAGACGTCCGGGACCTCGTCACTCGACGGGCGCGCACTCGGCATCTCGCTGACGGTAAAGGACCTGGGGAAGAGTCTTGCCTGGTATCGCGATGTGATCGGGTTCACGGTTGACCGGAGAATCGAGCGGGACGGGAAGCTGCGGGGCATAGCGCTGAAAGCCGGTGACGTCCGGATCTCGATCAACCAGGACGACGGCGCAAAAGGATGGACGCGCGTGAAGGGGGAAGGATTTTCACTCGTGATCACCACCGAGCAGAACATCGACGAGATCGCGCGGGGCATCACCTCCCGCGGAGGGGTGCTCGATACGGAGCCTGCGGACATGCCGTGGGGCGCGCGCGTTTTCCGTTTCCGTGATCCCGACGGGTACAAAATGTCGATTTCCTCGCCGCGGCGGGGGTAGGACTGAGCGCCGGCACGCAATGGACAAACCCGACCTGAGCGGCTCGTGGACGCTGAACCGGCACAAGAGCCGCCTGCAGATTCCCATGCCGGATTCCACTGTCTTCAGCATTGATCATCGCGAGCCGCGGTTTCACATCGAACGCACACACATCGTCGGGGATACGCGCGACACGTTTTCAATCGACCTGATGACCGATGGCCGCACGGTGCACGCATCCCATCGCGGTATCGAGATTCGCGCGCGCGCATACTGGGAGGGAGACGTACTTGTCTTCGACTCGCTGATGACGCTGGGGGATGAGTCGGGAACGAACGTTGTCAGGTATGAACTTGCCGATGAGGGGAAATCCTTCATAGCCCTGGAGAAGGTGGATCTCAAGGGGCACGAACACACCAACCGGTGGGTGTTTGACAGGCAGTGAGCCCCGGGTGGCTGAAAACGCGCCACGAATGCACGTTTCCATCCAGTTGGCCGGGTATGTTCTACGTGATCTTGTCAGAATCCCCGAAATTCACGCACTTGGATAGGAGCAACTCAGCCCCACCTGCACGATCTGCGCGTATGTACACACTCATCTCGTTGGCATAAATCTTGCCCCTGTTGGGCGGGGATCTCTTTGCGGTTTCGAAGGGACTCAGTCCCCCGTTCAACAAAATAACGGATTTTTGGCTGTTGCCCGTATTTTTACATCCGCATGGGGTAACTACGTGAAGCCGATGAGGTGGCTCATCTTCACTGCCGCGTCATGCGCTGTTTCAGCTTTTGCGCAGGTCAGCAAGGCGCCGGCGGGGGATGTATCGCTCGACTCACTCCTCAACATCCGGATCACCACAGCCTCGAAGCACTGGGAGACCGTCAGTGAAGCTCCTGCGTCCGTGACGATCGTTCCGTCGGAGGACTTTGTGAAATTCGGCTACAGGACGCTCGCGGATGTGCTTGGCGCTGTTCGGGGGTTCTATGCCAGCTACGACCGGAACTACAACTACATCGGCGTGCGCGGGTTCAGCCGGCCCACCGACTACAATGACAGGATACTGCTGCTCCTGAACGGACACACGATGAATGACGGCTTCGATGAAACGTCCCCCTTCGGAACGGATTTCGGGCTCGACCTGAACAGTGTCGAAAGGATCGAAATCGTGAGGGGACCCGGCTCAGTTATGTACGGGAGCGGTGCCGTCTTTGCCGTCGTCAACGTTATCACGCGCAGAGGAAGCGAGTTCAACCACGTCCAGGTCCAGATCGACGGCGGAAGTTACGGCACGCTGCGCGGTTCCCTGCTCGCAGGGAAGGAGTTTGACAACGGGACAAGCGCCCTCATGTCGGCGCAATGGACAAACGTCGACGGGCATGACCTGTACTACAAGGAATATGATGGCGATTCAACAAACCATGGGATCGCCCACAACATTGACTGGGACCACCACTACGCGGTGTTCTCGTCCCTCGAGAGCGGTCCATTCGCGCTCCAGGGATTCTGGTCGTCACGGCTGAAGGGAGTGCCCACGGCCTCGTTCGGCACCAACTTCAATGACGGGCGTGAGCATACGCTCGACCAGTACGGGGTGCTCGACCTTACGTATGCCAGGGAATTCAGCCCGGCCGCACAGTTGACACTGCGGGGATATTTCGATCACTACTATTATACAGGGTCTTATCCCTACGTGCTCGACCAGATCGTCGAAACCACGACAAACAGGCTTGGCGGCGAAGCCCGCGTCCGGTGGGACATCAACTCCGCAAATCGCGTGACCGCAGGGGTGGAGTGCATTGACAACCTGCGCGCCGACTACCACAACATGGATGCATCGACGGTCTATCTCTACAACGACTTCCCCTATTCCATCGTGTCGCTCTACGGACAGGATGAGTATCAGATTACCGGTGCCCTCTCTGCAACACTCGGTCTTCGGTGGGACTCGTACTCCACCGGCAAGAGCGCCGTGTCTCCGCGGGGGGGATTTCTCTATCACCCCGGCGTTCCCACAACGCTGAAGCTGCTGTACGGGGAGGCGTTCCGTGCGCCGAGCCAGTATGAGTCCAACTATGAAGACGAGCTGAGCGGGTTCAAGGTGAACCACGCGCTCGATCCTGAGCGCATCCGGACGCTGGAGCTTGTATGCGAAGAGCGGCTTGCGCAGGAGTGGTTCGGGACAGTGTCCGTCTACGGCAATCGCATCGAGAACCTGATCGACCAGGCGGTCGATCCGGCCGATTCGCTCCTCCATTTTGCCAATGTGAGTGCTGCGACTGCCGTGGGGCTGGAATGCGAGCTGAAGGCGCGTCTCAGGCAGGGCATCTCGGGATACGCGAGCTACTCCTACCAGCATGCCACGGAGAAGGGAACAGGCAATCACCTGACCAACTCTCCCATGCACCTGATAAAAGCCGGTGTGTCCGTTACCCCATTGCCATTTCTGCAGGCGGCGCTCGACGCTGACTACGAGTCCGGCCGCCTGACGGTCCAGGGCACGACCACGGCTCCGTTCGTCCTGACGAATATGCGTGTCGTCGCGCGGGCGCCGGGAAACCGCGGTGAAGACAGGACCGGGATTCTTGACCGCTTCATCCTGGCGCTCACGATCCGGAATCTCTTCAATGCTGCGTATGCGAATCCGGGGGGATTCGAGCACATGCAGGCCGCAATCCCCCAGGATGGGCGGAACTATCTTATGACGCTGGGGTTCACGCTGTAGGCCGCCGGCACATGCGAGCGCCTCGACTCCATATTCCACGGTCCGCAGTCGGCATTGTCGCGGGGGTGATCATGGCCGCCGGGATCACCTCCGGCCAGGAAATGCCTGTCCCCGTTCAGGTGCAGGTTCCCCTGTTCGCGAAGGTCCTGTCGTTCGACAGGAACCTGGAGGAGCGGGCCGGCCCGGAGCTCGTGATTGGAGTCCTGTACCAGGGCCGCTACCGGCAATCCCTCCTTGCGAAGGAGACCATTGCTGCCGCGCTCCGCGAGGACGACGTGAAGACGATACTGCACATGAATGTGCGCGTGGTGGAGATCAACATCGAGGGGGATCAAAATCTCAGGTCCACCATTGCCGCCGCGGGAGTCAGGCTCCTCTATCTCACACCCCTCCGTGCTGTGGACATCGAGGCCATATGCACGATCAGCCGCGAGATGAAGATCACGAGCTTCACGGGTGTCCCCGACTATGTGGATGAGGGCGTTGCCCTCGGCATCGGTGTCAGCGACGAGCGTCCGCAGATCGTGATCAATCTTCCCGCGGCCCTGGACGAAGGGGCCGACTTCAGCTCGCAGCTGCTCAGAGTGGCAAAGGTGATCCGGTGACAGCGCCCCGGCGCATACGCAACCTGGGAATCAGGACCCGGCTCGTCCTGATGAACACGCTCCTGATGGGCGCGATCTCCCTGTTCATCGCGTTCTATCTTCCTCCCCGGCTGGAAGAGAGGGAATTCCGTGCCATCGTGGAGAAGGCCAGGACAATCGCCGACATGACGGCGTTCTCCGTGGGACCCGCACTCCTGTTCAACGATCGGAAGACGCTGGAGGAATCGTTCGATGCCGCCAAGCAGGACAAGGACGTGGCGTATGTGGTGGCTGCAGACACCTCGGGGGCAATACTGGGAGGGAGGGATGTACCGGTGGCACGGGCCGCGGATTGCCTCACGGCCGGGGAACGTGAAGGAGTGACGACGGACGGCACCCTGTACCGCGTCATGACGCCGGTCTTCTTCGAGAAACGCGTCATAGGCGGCGTATTTCTGGGGATGTCGCTCGAGGAGCTTCGGGCGGATTCCGGCAGGACGCGCTCGGCGGTAACCGTCCTCTGCTTCGTCATATTTGTCCTCGGTACGCTCTCTGCAATCGCCATCGGCACCGTGATCACGGTGCCGCTCCGCCGCATGGTCGGCGTGGTGCTGGAAATTTCCCGCGGCAACATCAAAGCGAGGGCGCCGGTCACGTCTGCCGATGAAGTGGGGATTCTCGCGGGAGCGTTCAATGCGATGGTGGACAGCCTCCACGCCACGCGGGCACAGCTCGAAGAGGCCAATCGCTCGCTCGAGCAGAGGGTGGAGGACCGCACGCGGAAGCTCAAGCAGGAGATTGCGGACCGGGAGAAAGCCGAGGCGCGGCTGCGCGAACAGGAGGAGCAGTTCCGGCTGATCGCGGACAACGTCGCGGACCTGATCGCGCTGGTGGACGTCAACGGACGGCGCGTCTACAACAGTCCCTCATACCGGGCGATCCTGGGCGATCCCGAACAGATGCGTGGGTCGGATTCGTTCAACGAGATCCATCCGGACGACAGGGAGCGGGTGAAGGAAGCCTTCGCCGCCACCGTGCGCACCGGGACGGGGAGCCGGCTCGAGTACCGCTTCCTTCTCCGCGACGGGTCGGTCCGGCATATCGAGTCGCAGGCGAGCGTGGTGAAGGACGCCGCAGGCGCGGTGGCGTTCGTCGTCGTCGTCTCGAGGGATGTGACGGAAAAGAAGCTCCTGGAGCGGCAGTTCCTCAGGGCCCAGCGGATGGAAAGTCTCGGCACGCTTGCCAGCGGCATCGCGCACGATCTGAACAATGTCCTTTCACCCATCATGATGAGCATCGAGCTCATCAGGACGAAGCTCAGGGACAAGTCCGGCAGCCGCGTCATCGACGCGCTGGAATCCAGCGCGAAGCGGGGATCGGACATCGTCCGCCAGGTCCTGGCGTTCGGCAGGGGGCTGGCGGGTGAGAGGATCACGCTGCAGCCGAAATATATCATCAAGGAAATCGCCAAGATCATCCAGGAGACGTTCCCGAAGGGGGTCGAGTTCACGAAGGATATCCCAGGCGATCTCTGGACGATTTCCGCTGACCCGACGCAGATGCACCAGGTCATCCTGAACGTCTGTGTCAATGCGCGCGATGCAATGCCGGAGGGGGGGAAGCTCTCGATTGCCGCCGAGAACGTCACGCTCAGCGCCGACGAGGCGCGGACGTACAACGACGCGAGCCCCGGGCCCTACGTCGCCATATCGATTGCCGACACCGGGATGGGCATCCGCCCCGATATCCTTGACAAGATCTTTGAGCCGTTCTTCACCACAAAGGATCCGCGCCACGGCACGGGGCTCGGCCTCTCCACGTCGATCGGCATCGTGAGGGCCCACGGCGGATTCATGCACGTGCACAGCCGCCTCGGGGAGGGGACCACATTCGTCATCTACATGCCCGCGCAGGTCGACGGGCATCCCGGCGCCGATCCCGTCGATGATGCGGTCGCGGCGGGTCACGGGGAGATGATCCTCGCCGTGGACGACGAGCCGGCGATCCGGGAGACGCTGACCGAAACGCTCGGCGGCATCGGGTACCGGGTCATCACCGCCTGCGACGGTGTCGAAGCGCTCGACCAGTTCGTTCGCCACAGGGGGGAGGTGCGGGTCGTTGTCACCGACATGATGATGCCGGTGATGGACGGGCGCGCGACGATCAGGGCGCTCAGGGGACTTTCCCCCGGCCTCAGGATCATTGCCATGAGCGGGTTCATGGGGGTGGGCGACGGGGCGAACATCGCGGAGACGGGGGCCGACAGGTACATCCCGAAGCCCTTCACGACAAACGAGCTCGTGAAGGTGATCAACGAGATGCTGGAGGTGTAGCCGGAGTATCACCTCTTCCGGATGGAGTAGAACCACGCGAGCACATCGCGCGCGAACAGGTCGCGCCCCCTGCGGGGAATGACCCGCAGCGAGACGTTCCTGTAGCCGTGGACCTTCGCGAGTTTTGCCGCGTACTCAAAGGCGCCCTGCAGACCGTACTCCCGGGGAACGAGAGGCATCGGGACGATCAGTCGCACATTCTGTTTCGCTCCGCGGGGGCCGAACCGCGCGCCGTCCAGCGCCCCCACGAATCCCCTCACCGGCAGACCCACACGCTCCTTCGCATCGGAATATGACGAAATGCCGCTGCCGTTAAAATCCCCGCATGACGACGCTGCGCCAGCGAGCGCTTCCGGGTGCATGAACACCATCATCCACACAAGGTGCGCGCCCACGGAGCTTCCGGCCAGGAAATACTTCTCCTCCCCGCTGAAATCGCGCGCGACGTCGTGTGCGATTGCGTTGAGCCCTTCCTGGTCAAACGCCGCGGGGCCCGTCTTTTCGACGCGCTTCCAGACAGAGTCGGCATAGTGGTAGGAGGGGAGGCGGCTGTTGTCCGTCACACCCCCTTCCGTCAGTATCAGGGGCGTGACGAGTATGAAGGGAAAATCGCCCCGCGCGGAGGCGAACGTGTCGGCGGTGGCAAGCCATTCCCTGGCGCCGCCGTCCAGCACCACGACCACGGGCCATTTCCTGGCGGCAGTCCATCCCTTCGGGAGAGAGACGTAGTACTGCATCGGGCAGCCGGATGCAGTTCTCAGCGCGTGAGCCGGTGCGGCGGCACTCTCCTGCCGGGTGTGTGCCGCAGCCTCAAGGGAGAGCTCTGCCGGATACGGGTGCAGAGCCAGCAGCAGGAGCATCCCGCTGTAGAATCGTCGCGCGGGGCAGAAGGGGTTCATTGTCCTCCGTGGCATCTCAGAATAGGCGCAGGCGCAACCGGAAATCAGGCGCCGACTGTTGAATTAGTAGACTTTTTCTGATATTCTTACAAGGGGGACATGAAAACATTCTTTTCCATAGCGATTTTGCTCTTTGCGGCCGGGGCCTACGCCCTTCCTCTCCCGGCCGTATCCCCCCGCCACAATGTCCTGATCGTCGTCGAGGGACAGACCTCGCTGCACAATTACGCCATGGGCGACGGCCGCCAGCTTGCCACGCTCATGGGGCACTTCGCGACAACGACGCGTCTCGTCGGCGTCCACGACTACAGGCGCGACGAATTGAACGCATGTGACATCCTCTTTTACATCGGGTTCCATGCCGACAATGCACTCCCCGCGGACTTTCTCAACGACGTCCTGACAACCGGCAAGCCCGTTGTCTGGATCAACACGGGCTTTCGCGAATTCTCCCGGCTGCCGGCGGTGCGGAAAAAGTGGGGGTTCACAGTCAGCCGGCTGGACTCGACGGACGACTTCGCGACGGTGAGGAGCGGCGGCAGCGTCTTCCGGAAGGGAGAGCCGAATCTCAACATCATCGACATCGCCGACCGCCGTGCCGTGACGGTGGTCGCGACCGCCGTCTCCCAGGTGACGCACAGGGAGGTTCCCTATATCGTCCAGTCCGGCAACCTCATCTATATCGGCGATTCGCCATTCGCCTCCGCCGGCGACTCCGACCGCTACCTCCTCTTTGCCGACATGCTGCACGATATACTCGGCCAGCAGCACGAGGAGTCGCACAGCGCGCTCCTGCGGATCGAGGATATCAGCCCCATGGACAACCCCGCGCGGCTGCGGGAAATTGCGGACATCCTCTCGTCGCGCGGGGTCCCGTTCCTGGTGGGGGTCATCCCGTTCTACGTCAGCCCGGGGGAAGGGATCAGGGTGAGTCTTTCCGACAAGCCCGAGCTTGTCGACGCGCTCAAGTATATGGTCCAGAACGGCGCCACGATTGTCATGCACGGCGTCACCCACCAGTACAAGGGGGTGACCGCGATGGATTACGAGTTCTGGGATGAGAGCACCAACGCCCCCATCCGGGGCGAGACCGTCGACGGGATCAGGCAGAAGATCAGGCTGGGCGTCGAGGAATGCATGCGGAACGGGATCTACCCGCTCCTCTGGGAGACGCCCCACTATACCGCCTCGTTCAAGCTGTACGAGACGATCCCCGAGTTCTTCGGTGCAGCGATGGAGCAGCGGCTGTCGATCGAGGACGCCGACTACGGCCAGACGTTTCCCTACGTGATCGACCGGGATCTTTTCGGACAGAAGATCTATCCCGAGAACCTCGGATATATACCGCTGGATCCCGACAAGGAGAAAAGCCGGGGCTACGTCCGCGCGCTGCTCGCCAACGCCAGGACGAACCTGTACGTGAGGGACGGGTTCGCCTCCTGTTTCTTCCACGAGTTCCTCGACCTCGACCTGCTCAAGGAGATCGTTGACGGCGTGCAGGCCCTCGGGTACACGTACCTGGATCTCCGGGAGCAGCAGCTCTGGGTGAAGCTGCCCGACCGCGTGATCCTCACGGGGGACCAGTCGTACACGGTGACGCTGCACGACCAGTACCTCTCCGAAGCCTGGTTCGGGCGCAACGGCGAGGCCGAGCGGAAAGAGCTTTCCGAGACGCGGCTGGACGGTCCCGTCACGCGGCACGTGTCGCTCTCCCCCGGGGAGTTCTACAGGGCGGAGCCCGCCGAGTTCCGTGAGCGTACTCCGGGGGCGCTGGAGACCGCCTCGCTCTACGCCCGTCAGATCATCCGGCGCATGTTCGGAAGTGTGGAGACGTGGGAGGAAGCGCGCCCGGTGATTCTCTGGAACCACTTCGCCGTCGGGTCGGCGCATAACGACCAGGCCTCGTTTGCGGCGGTCTTCCGGAGCGTGAATATCGACCTGGACACCATTTTTCTGGGCCAGCCCCTCGACTTCCGCAGGTACAACATCCTTGTTGTCCCCTACGGGTTCGTCGATTCGCTCCGGGAGACCGACTACGACGTGATCACGCACTTTGTCGAAGGGGGGGGATGCCTGATCACCGACGGCAGGAACGACCTTGCCGACAATTTCGGTATCAGCTACGGCACGGTACACCTGAACGTCGCCCGCGTGCGCGACCGCCTGTTCCCTGAGGAGCGGATCCGATGGACCCGCCCCGAGCTGATGACGAAATTCGACGTGGACGACGTGGACAGGATCTTCTGCGTCCACGAGGTCACCGAGACTCCCCTGGTGATCGGCAGGCGGTGGCAGAAGGGAAAGGTCATCTACATCGGCACCCGGTTCGATCCCCTGTCGCAGGAGGGAACGAGCAGGTACCCCTTCCTGCTGGAGTACATCCGGTCATACTTCCAGCTGGGACCCGCCCTGCGGCGCGACGACCTCGCGATGTATTTCGAGCCGGGGATGCACAAAAACACGAGCATTGAGACACTTGTGAGCCAGTGGGTGCGCGAGGGGATCAGGTGTGTCCACGTGTCCGGCTGGCACCAGTACCCGAAATACACGTATGACTACGAGCGGCTCATCCGGGTGGCGCATGCGAACGGCATCCTGGTGTACGCATGGCTCGAGCCGCCGCAGGTGAGCGAGAAGTTCTGGAACGAACACCCGGAGTGGCGCGAGAAGAACTACATGGGGAAGGACGTCACACCGTCGTGGCGGTACCCCGTGGCGTTGACCGATTCCGCCTGCCTGGACGCAATGACCGCCGCCTACCGGGGGTTCCTGGAGGCCCATGACTGGGACGGCGTGAACCTGGCCGAGCTGTACTTCGAGTCGGGGCGGGGGCTCGAAGACCCGCAGCTCTTCACGCCGATGCACCCCTCGGCGCGGCGGGAATTTCGCGCGCGCTACGGGTTCGAGTTGCAGAGCGTGCTGGACGCGGCGTCACCCCGGTACTGGAAGACCGACCCCGCCGCGGCGGAAGCGGTGACGGAGTTCAGGGTGAGCGCGCTGGAGCATGTCTACCGCAGGCTCCTGCCCATGATGCGTGACGTGGCCCGCGCGCGGCCGGGCTTCGAGATCATTGTCACCGCCATGGACAGCTACGACGCGCCGGAGCTGAAGGGATATTTCGGCGTGGACATGCACAGCGTCCTCCGGCTGCAGAAGGAGTTCGGGTTTGCCCTGCAGGTGGAGGATCCCGAGCGGCTCTGGTCGACGGATCCCGCCCGCTACGAGTCCATCGGCGCCTCGTACGCCTCCCTCCTGGGTGATACTTCAAAGCTTCTCCTTGATCTCAACATCCTGACGTTCAGGAAGCCCGAGAAGATCACCCGGTTCCCCACGCTCATACAGACAGGCACGGAGAGCTTTGAGCTGATCCGCGCAGCCGCCGCAGGCGCTCCGCGCATGACCGTCTATTCCGAGGGGAGCATCAACCCGCAGGACATGATGTTCCTCCCGTACGCACTGGCCGCCGGCACGCGCTACCGTCCGACGTCCTCCGGGTACGAGGTCCACACGCCGTATTCCGTGGTGATGCAGCTCCCCCAGGCGGCAAACGGCATCCTGGTGGACGGATCCCTCACGGCACCGTTCCGGGGCAGCATGTATCTCATCCCGGGAGGAGACCACGAGATCCGCGTTCGCGGGGGCGCCGCCGGCTCACTTTCCTCCCAGATGCTCCATGCGCGCATCATGTCGCTGACCGGGTCGCTCGTGTCCGTGACGTACGGGTACAGGCGGATCGATGCCGTCTATGAGTCGATCACGCGGGAGCTGATGTCCATCGACCGGGAGCCCGTCGCTGTCCGCGTCGACGGGGAGGCGTACAGGTTTGCGGCGCTCAAGGGGAACGATTGCTTCAGCCTGCTGCTTCCGGCGGGCCGCCACAGCGTCGAGATCCTGGCCGGTGACGCGATCGCTTCGGGGATTTCGCTCACCAGCTTCTGGACGACGACCGTCATTGCCCTGTTCGGGCTCCTGGCGGTGTCGTCCCTCTTTTTCATGTACGTTGCCGTCCGCATCCGGAGGGCGCGGGCCGGTGGGGCCGCCGGCTGATTCCCCGGGGGTGTTGCCCTTCGATCCTTCCTCGATTCGCAGTCCAGCCGCCCGCACCACACTCACTGAACATCTGCCTGCGTTCCCGGCACAGGAAAAATCTGTCAATTCGGTGCACAAGGAGCATAACTGTGCCTGAAATCCTGCACCGTGTTTCCGTGAGAGTGGAAGGCTGAAGGCCTTTTCGTACATTGGAGCGAGTGTCAGCGCACCACCTCCCCACACACATATGCGGAGGCTCAATCATGATCCGCCCGTTGAAATGCGTGCTGCTCGTGACTCTCATCTCGCTGTACGCCCCGACGGGGTTCGGGCAGGTGAAAACATCTGACCCCATGCAGGCACCGAACACGCTCTACGGTGAGCTGGGAGGAAAGGGACTCCTCTACGGCTTCTATTACGAGCGGCTGATTGTGCCGCGGCTGGGAGTGGATGTGGGATTTTCGAGCTGGGATGTCACGGTGTTCTGGTCGACAACAGTCACGATCGTGCCGCTCTTCCTGAGCTGGTATCCGGTGGGGGAGGAGAGCCACCTGTACGTCGACGGCGGCGTAGAATTCCTGTCTGTGACTGCATCATTTGACGCGCTGGGATCGTTCACGGGACACGGCGCGATCCCGCTGCTCGGTACGGGATACTGCTACCGCAACAGCAGGGGCGGGTTTTATTTCAAGGTCGGACCCCTTCTCCTGTTCGCACCGGGGCGGGTGCAGCCCTGGGCGAATCTCAGCCTCGGCGTCACGTTCTGAGCCGGCTGCTCCGCATGCAGCGGCGGCATCCGGCAGCAGAAAGGAGGGCACACATTCATGAAAATGAACTTCGCGGCGTATGCACTTGCAGCGGCGGGGGCGCTCCTTCTGGGGGGATGTTCGGTCGAAGAGACAATTACCGTGCAGAATCTCGATCTTACGGGGGCGCCAAGCTCTGTCCCTCTTCACATGACGAACGACAGTGCCAGCGCTCTGAGGGCAGTCGTTCATATTGCCCCGGGAACACAAACGGGGCTCTCCGCCACATTTCTGGACAACGTCTCGCCGTCCGACAAGGCCCGCTACACGTCTTCGGGGGGGAATATCAGCTGGAAGCTGCCATCCGTTGAGGCAGGCTGCGATTTCGATTTTCCGGTCACGCACGCCGTCTCACTCGCCCTCGGTGCGAACACGTCGGGCAATCACTGGGGATGCAACGCCGGGCTGGGTTTCCACTCCGCCGGAGACGGGGCGGGGGTCAGGCTGGACCTGGGCTTCCAGTGGCAATCGCTGTCGTACGACGTCGACTATCAACGGGTGACGACAACCACATCCCTCTTCGGCGCAAGCTCCGATACGGAGATGGTCCACAAATCGGAGTCTGACTCACACGGGGATTTTTATGCGGCCCTGACCGTGAATTCAACGCGGCCGGTGGGTGCGCTCAATGTTTTTGTCCAGATTGCCTACGCGCACCAGACCTTGTACGACATCAGGAGCGAGGTGCTCATATTCCCGTTCTTCGGGTGGTCCGACAAGACCGCGGTGAGCTGCTCGAACCTCTCGCTCATCCCGGGACTGTACATCGACTTCACGCGCACCATCCGTGTGATGGCCGGCGCACGGCTCCTCTGGCCCCTGGGGTTTGACTCGAGTGTGCCGACGCTCCTCGTGTCCCCCGTCCTCATGTTCGACGTCGGCTGGTGACGGGGGGGCACGCCGTCGCGGTTGTCAGTACCAGTGTTTCGTTATGTCCGCCCAGTGTGAGCCGGCATACCGGCGGTGCAGTATCTGATAGGCGCGGCGGCTGAATGTGCTCGATGCGTCATCCGTGCAGCCGACACGCGACGCTCGGACGACAAGATGGAGTGCCTCGGGGATCCGTGGATCCCCGGGGTGGGCTCCTGCGTATGATGTCACAATCCTTCCCAGGTACGTCGCCGCCGCCGGAAGCGCCTTCAGCGCAGCCGTCTCAGACTCCGCCGTTTGCAGCTCCTGCGCGCTCAGGAACGGAGGGGGCGAGACGGAGTCTCCCTTCAGTTTCAGTTCTTCCTCCCAAGAACTGTGGTACGCCTGCCAGGCCAGACATTCGATCGCCAGGTTTCCTGAATACCACCAGTTGTCCCTGAAATCGTCGATCTCGTTCACTCCGGCGCTCCGCTCGGCGCCGATGCGTATGGAGGGGTGGAGTCCCGGGTTTTTGAGCAGGAGGAATGCCGCGGCAAACTGTCGCTCAGGGGCACCGTGCGCCTCCAGGTATGGGTCCATGAACGGGCGCAGTGCAGTGTCGGCATTGCCGATGGCGGCGCCCAGCGAGAGCGCAAGCCGGTCGTTGTGCAGGAGCACCGCCCTGACCCATGCGGCGCGTGAAAGCGACACGCGCAGAGAGACGGGGAGGAGCGGGGAGCGTGTAAGCGTGTCGAGTGTCGCCACCGGGATAAACCTGTTCAGGGTGCTTGCCGGCGGGGCAAAGAGCGCCGCGCGGCTTGTCCACTGTTCGGGCCCCGAGCCGTGTTCACTCTCGATCCCGTACGGGCGCTGGCAGCAGGAGCGGAGGTATTCGTTCAGTGTCCGCGCTATCCCGGCGCGGGCCTGAAGCAGGAGATTCGTTGCCGACGGGGAACGGACAACAGTTTCATCCCCGAGGAGCCTGTCGATAAGGTATTGTGCGAGGTCGGACTGCCCGGATGCGATCAACGACAGGACGCTCCAGTATGCGGCCGTGAGTCCGCCGGGAGCGCTTGAAGGCATGTTCATTGCAGTCCTCCGGAGCATCGCGGCGCGGAGTCCGTTCGGCGTGGCGTGAGCCAGCGTGGCGATCAGCCACGCCTCCGATTTTGTCTCCTGCCAGCGGGTGTAGGCATGCTCGAACCCTGTCGTATCCGCTCTGTGGCCGTACGTGAAGAGCCAGTCAACAAAGTCGGAACATCCTGCCGGCGGCTTCACAGCCGCGCCGCCGAGCAGTGCGAGATAGTCCTGGAACGCCGGCCGGATGGACTCGCTGAGGGGCGCGGAGGAGAACTCCCGGTCGAGCTCTGCAAATGTCTCGTGCGGGTGAGTCCTGAACCTGCAGATTCTGAGGAGGTCTTTCGCGGAGCGCTGCATCTCCTGCATCCGGGGGTCCGCGAGGAGCTGCTTCAGGTATGCCCCGGCCAGCAGAAGCACGGAGTCCCTGTTTGGTGCGAGGAGCGTCGCCTCGCGTATCATCGAACGCGCGACGAGGTACCGCGACATCGTCATCCAGGGAGAGGCTTCGTCCCTGCCGATCGCCGCAAACAGCGATTCGGCTGCCGCATAGTCCCGCATGTAGAACCGGGCGGAGGCGATCTGGTAGTCTCTGTCCGCCCGCACGAGAGCCGGGGCACCCGCATCGGCCGGCGAAGGAGCGCGCTGCAATCGCACGCTGTTGAACGCGGTGTCCTGCGCGCGAACCCAGTTGATGACGTACGGGCTGCGGTCTCCGAAGCGCGCCGCGCGCTCACGGAGCGTCCGCAGTGCCCGGGCGAAGGCATCGGGGTTGATATTCCTGTAGAATGAGAATCCTGCCGGTCCCGCTGACTGAAAATCGGCGTCCACGGGAATTTCATCAGCGAGAGGATCCCCGGTGATCGCCTGACGTGCCGACATCCACTCGGTCTTGAGACGCGCCGTGGAGTCGTCGGCCTCATCACCGCCGCGCGGCCTCGCCAGGACGATCTGCTCTTTCGCTGAGAGAGGCCTCCCGCTGAGATACCTGTAGGCGACAAACAGATCCGCATGGTTGAACGACTGCTGGACGATGCCCAGGCGGCCTGCGATGTACTCCGCCCGCGGGATGTCCGGCGCTCCCTTCCACACAAAGACTGTCGTCGGGAAGGTGGGCCCGCAGCTGAACACATTTGCGGGCGATGCGAGAATGCAGGTCAGGAACAGCGCCATGAGCAGGCTTCGGTACACGGTGTTCATCGGGCTATGTCCTTCATCAGGGCCGAATATGATTCCTGTGTCCAGGAGTGCGGATTGAATGCATAGATTCTCCTCGTCCGACCGAAACGGGGAAACGGTTCGTCGAGTGACAGACCCATGCTCTGGCGGCAGACGGGGGATGAAAAGTCCCTGCCCGATGCAAGCCGGCGCAGTATGGCCCTCCGGTCGGGACCGAGGCGAAAGAGCATCGGTACGGCATCGTCAACAGGAAGATCGGCGATCCAGTTGTCGTCGAGGCACCAGGAGGCGAGTGCAGTGATCGAGAGGGAGAGTGAGTCGGGAAGCTCTTTCCGCAGCTCCGCAAGAAGCACCCGAAAGAAGGCGCGCTCGGACTTCTTCGCGTCAAAATCGATCTGCACACCCCTGCAGCCCTTGATACGCGCTGCCCCGAGGATCTCCGCAACGACGCCGCCCGTCTGACTGACCAGAAGAGAGGGGGCGGATCGGCGCGCCGTCGAGAGGCGTACCACGGCGATGAGTGACGTGCCTTCCGGCACGCCCAGTGGCTGCATGCGTGAGCGGACGCTGAGTCCTCTCTCCGTTACGGCGATCGATTTTGCCAGGTATGCTACCGCCACCCTGCCGGGGTCGATGAACTGAAGATGCTCAGGTCTCTCCCACGCCCAGAGGACGACGCCCGGCAATGCGACCCGCGCGGATGAACTCTCCGCAGGGGGGCAGAATACCAGGTGCAGGGGGATCAGCACGGAGATGCTTCGGGTGAAAAAGCTCATATCCTGCAAGGTAGTCCTCCCCGGCCGAAGATTCAACGGGCACATGCCGTATTGACTATGCAATTGAACGGCGATACTTTGAAGGAAGTCCTTTGGTCAACAAGGCGCATGAAAGGAATCAGCATGAACATTTCAGGACGCACATTGGCCGTCGTATTCGGCATGCTCTCGGTTTCCGCAATCGGTTGGGCCCAGGATCAACCGGTTGACACCGGCTCCCTCCGTCAGGGTGCATGGGCGCTGGAATTCGGGATCGGGAGCAATTTCACGCTGACATCGTTCCAGGGCTCACTGATCGGCATTCAATATCAGTACTCGGCGTGCAACGCCGCGCGGCTTTCGGTCTCCTTTGACGGCCAGTTTCTGGGGGGGACGGGTCTCACGTCGTTCACCGAGGACGGGGTCGCCTCGGGTCCCTCGTCGAACGACGATGTCACCAGATCGTTCGCCGTCTCCGTCGTGATCCAGAATGTCTGGTTCATGAACCCCCGCGATGTCGTGCGCGGGTACATTGCCGCCGGTCCCGTATTCAGCTACGCGCACAATCACTCGGATCAGTCAAGCACCACGCCGCCCGATCCGTTCGGCCAGTCGCCGACGTACTGGGCCACGACCACGTCGCAAATCGACGAAAACCGATGGGGCCTTGGAGCCCGGGGAGCCGTGGGAATCGAGTGGTGCGCACTGCGCTGGCTCGGGGTGCGCGCGGAATACTTGCTTGACGTGCAATACCAGTGGCAAAATCAGAGCGGAACGAGCACGACGCAAGACGGCGGCGGGGGAGTATCCACCCTGTACCGGAATGAGCAGTCCTCATCGTTCAAGGGTTGGGTATTGAGCAGTCTCGGTGTGAGTTTCGGTGTCAACGTCTACTTCTGATGAGTGAAGGCGATACGGGCCGACATTTTTCCCGGAAATTGTGCATCTTACAGGATAACATGACAGGACGGCTGAATATCAGGAGGGACTTGCTCGATGGGAAAGATACCCACGCGGAAACAGTTTGAAGGTGTGGCCGAAGAACTCAGCGGAAGACTCATTTACAGCAAAGTGTCGGGTGCCCAGGCAGAACGGCTTCTCCGCACGGAATTGAAGCGTTTCCCGCTGGATACCACCCGCCTCAGGAACGGCTTTTCCGTCAGGCCGCCGAAGCAGTCCGACAGGTACGGGTTCACCGTGACGCTCTCCGTCCAGGATGAGGACGGGAGGACGAAAGTCATGCAGTTCGACTCGCCCGAAAACACGTGGCGGGAACTGTAAGCGAGTGACATTCCCCGGGAGCCGGATCTTTCATGGTCGCATCCATCGTGCTGGGGGCTGTGATCTGGCTCCTGAAGGCTCTCACCTACCGGGGCGTCTTCAAATGGCGTGAGATTAATGCCACCGCCCTCGACTGCCTGGTGATCGCCGGATCATCATTTCTTGTCTCCTTCGTTCCGCTCCCCGGAATCTTCCACATCCTCGGATCGATTGCCCTCGCCCTTTTCCTCACAATGCACTATACCGGTGTGAGCATGATCCCGGACGGACTCTTCATCCCCCTCGGGATCGAATGCAGCTACCTGATCATCACGGAGGTTCTCCGGGCCGTCGGGGTCGCCGTTGCCTGATCAGGGTGCGCAGTCCATCACCGCGCGCCGGTTGTGCAGTCAGAAGATTTCGCCCCCGCACGCCGGCTCCGTGAAAGACGTGCTCCGGTGGATGTGTGCGGTCCAGGCGCAGGATTACGGCATGGCGAAGTGGGCGCTGGCCCTCCGCTCGTCACATGCCACCCCGGCCGCTGTTGACAACGCAATTGACACGGGAGCGGTGCTCCGGACACACGCGCTCAGGCCCACGTGGCATTTTCTCTCAGCGGACGACATTTACTGGATACTGGACCTCACCGCACCCCGCATACTTGCCGGGCAGAGACACCGCCTGAAGGAGCTGGAGCTTGACTCCGCAACACTCGGCAGGTCTACCGCCATTATCGCAAAGGCCCTCGCAGGCGGCAACTCCCTGACGCGGGAGGAGCTTCTCGCGCTCATCCGGGATGCCGGCATCTCCACCGCGCACAACCGCGCTTCTCACATCCTTGCATGGGCGGAGCTGCACCAGGTGATATGCAGCGGCGCTCCGCGCAACGGGAAGCCTGCATATGCCCTTCTACAGGAGCGCGTGCCGCGGGCGAAGCGAATGACGAAAGAGGAGTCGCTGGCGACACTTGCCCGGCGGTACTTCAGGAGCCGCGGGCCGGCGACGCTGCCGGACTTTTCATGGTGGTCGGGGCTTCCGCTGCGGGAGGCAAGGGAAGGACTGGAGATGGTGAAGCGGTCGCTCGTGGCTGAGCCGGCGGGTTCATCGATGCTCTGGTCCGACGGCTCTCCGTGCACGCGTGCCGGAGGCGGGGTTCACCTCCTTCCGGCGTTCGACGAATACCTCATCGGGTACCGGGACAGGAGCGCTCAGCTTCCGCTTGCCGACCAGAAGGCAGCCGTCTCAAGCAACGGGATCTTCTGGCCTATCGTCGTCGCACACGGGGCCGTGATCGGCAGGTGGAGGAAGCAGGCGAAAGGGAGGGGGGTCGCCGTCACTGTCAGGACATTCAAGGGAGCCCGCGTTCCTGCACAGTCCAGACTAGCCTCTGCATTGGCCCGCGCGGAGGAGTTCTTTGGTGCGCGGCCCGCGGCGGAACCGTCATAGTCGCGCCGGCGTCCGCTCAGCTTCCCCGCAGCCTGTGCATCACGTACCTTCGTTCCGCTCCCCGGAATCTTCCACATCCTCGCATCAATTGCCCTCGCCCTTTTCCTCACAATGCACTATACCGGTGTGCGCATGATCCCGGACGGACTCTTCATCCCCCTCGTGATCGAATCCAGCTGCCTGATCATCACGGAGGTCCTCCGGGCCGTCGGGGTCGCCGTTGCCTGACCCGGCGACACCCTCCATCACACCGGACAGTGCGATGACGCCGGTGGTCCGGAAGCTCCAGCTTCTGAAAGCGTCTCCGGCACGTTGAGGCTGCAATTTCAGCACCTTTTGCTGCGGGCTTCACTTCAGCAAGGTCATGCGTTTCACAGCCCTGAAATCTCCGTTCGTAAGCACATAGATATATGTACCGCTCGATAGTCCTGATCCATCTATCGTAGCCCGGTAACTACCCGCAGACTGAAACGCGTTCACGGCAGTCAGAACCTTCTGCCCGAGGATGTTGTAGATCTCAAGCCTGGTGATACCGTCTCTGCCAGTCGAATACGCGATCTGGGTGGAAGGATTGAAGGGGTTCGGGAAATTCTGATCCAGCTTGTTCCCTGCAGGCGTACTGACTTCCACGATATCGCTGTAGTGCGAAGTCCCGTCCAGGTCGATCTGATTTAGCCGGTAGTAACCGCCAGTCAGACTCGCATCTGTCCAACTGTAGCTATAGGTCATAGCAGATGTGCCATGACCCGGTATGAGACTGCTGATGTTTGCGATGTTGTCTCTTGAAGACCCTCGCTGGACGAAGAATCCGTAGTTGTGGACTTCGGAAGCAGTGGTCCAATTCAGCTGCACTCCGTTGTGGGACGGGAGAATACTCGCATTGAACGCCGCGAGCTGGATCGGGAGTGCCCCTCCGGCAATCGAGAAATTGTCCATACAGAATAGATTATAGGGGTCTGCGTTGATAACAACAGAGAACTTCGTATTTGAGAAATTGAAATATGTGCCGTTGTGGGGGATGGTAATTTGCACGAGCTGATGTGTCGAAGACAATCCGGTAAATCTGATAATACCGTCTCCTGGTATTAACTCCATGCCATTGATGGTTGCATCTAAGTATGCGGATTGAGGTGCCCCCCACATTTCAAACGAAAGCACTTCCTGTCCTGTCAGTGATTTTCCAGTAGCATCCACGTTTACTGCAACACTCATATTCGTCCACGTGCTATTTATAATGACACCTTTGAGATATCGATCCGACGTTGATGAATCAATCGCGAAACCGTTTACAGCGTAATGACCATCACCCGTTAGGGTTGTTGCATCGTTCCAATCGTAGAAATATGGGAATGCGCTCACATATGATTGCGACAATGCGACTGGCTCGCAAGACAAGAGTGCTGCGAGTATTGCGGTAGAGAGCTTCATTTCGTTCGTTCCTTTTGGGTTAGATAGAACCGGACACCAAACCAGCAGTTTTCTGTGTGAATGGTGCTGGCAGCTTTCTTGTTGACCACAGAAGATCATTTGGATGCAAGATTAATGCCACGGTGCATTTGGGCAAAATGAGGGATATTGTCCTGGGGAGAAGGCCTCAAGATCAGAACTTATTACCCGTGTGTGTAAATACTGCAGGGGATTTTGTTCGGCATTACTCTCTCACTGCGACTCCAGCTGCGTCAAACTGCACCTCATACGACCCCTCTTGTATTCAACCCCCCCCCGCCGATCGCTCCTAGGGAGTCTGGCCAATCAGTCTTTCCCAGTTGGCGTGCGCGAACTTGTTCTTGCCGGCATCGTCGAGCATAGCCTCTTCCAAGAAGCGGCGGGCGTCTCGACCAGGACGATATTGGTAAGGATAATCGGTCGAGAACAAAACACGGTCAATTCCTACGATTTCGATGGAACGATGCAAGTAGGTCTGGCTGAACATCCCGCTCGCGGTAACATAGAGGTTCTGGCGTACATAGTCGGCAAAAGGGCTACCGAGCCCCGCTGACCTGTTCAGTGCAGCGAGCCGCTCGATATAGAAAAGAACTACCTCTCCCCAATGCCCTAGGATGATCTGAAGATTTGGAAAGCGATCGAAGACGCCTGCCAATACCAGGCGTACGAATTGAATTCCGGCCTCACAATGCCATCCAAACCCGTAGGTAGAGAATGCAAGATCGACTTGGGCCCCGAAGCCGGAGTAGTACACCTCCCGCACTGCCCGCTGTGGAATCTGCGGGTGAATGAAGAGCGGCACACGAAGGGCCGCGGCACATTCGAAGATAGGCCAGAAGTCCTTATGATCAAGATTCTTGTCACGAGTACGCCCGTGCAGCATTACTCCCTTGAGCCCCAGGTTGCGCACACAACGTTCGAGTTCACGGGGTGCCTCTTTCGCTGCTGGTGTCGGCAGTGCGGCGAACCCTTGAAAGCGACGCGGTTGGTCTGCTACGGTGGCTGCCACGAGATCGTTGGTACGCTGAGACAACTCCAAGCTCCTAAGACTGTCCAGGTCATGAAGGCCTGGCGTAGTGAGGGAAAGAACCTGTATATCCACGCCGGTCTCGTCCATAAGGCGTAGACGATCGTGGCCAAGATCGTCCAGCTGCTCCTCGATTTTCCCGAGATGCAGGCCTTGCGTGAGATCGTCCACCATTGGCATGGCGGCCCAAGCCTCTCGCACGTTACGGGTAAGAAAGTGTTCCTCGACTGCTATGAGCCTCATCGTTGTATCTCCTGATTGCATATCTGTGCCGCCCGCTATGATCAAATTGCACGTAGCAGGTTCATACTGAACCTAATTATGTTAGACTGCACATCGCGGCTATGCGCTTCTCTTCCTTCTCCTGGTCGCGCACATACCTGCGTTTCGTCCCTTAGTCAACTCCTTTCTTGCCGACGAAACACCACCGCGTCCGGAGGTGGTTCCTTCAATCCATGTTATGCCGCCATCGCCAACTGTCCATGTCCAGTTCCACAGGCAGTGGATTTAGTCTTCGCCAAAAGCACTAGCCGTTCTCACGATCCATCCTCCGTCTCCAAAATAGAAAAACTCCATTACTGGAGCTTTCTTGTGGGGCGGACAGCGGGCGCAGCGAACACTGCTCGTGCTGAAAATGGCGCTGGAAGGGGCAGCGTGCAGGCCCCGCGGGGGAGGGCCCCTCCCCCACACCACTCCCTCGCTCTAGACCGCTTGACAATAAATGATCAGAATTCGAATTCAACTCCGGAGAGGCATTTCCTACGGGGATAGGTCCTTTTGTTGAAGTGCCTGTTCTGATCGGTCTCGTAAATGTTGCCGTTTTATTTCAAAAGAAGTACAATTCGACTGAAGAGTTACCGCAATCTGACTACCCGTGGCTGTTCAAATCCTCTCACCAGGAAGTGCTTGAAAAAGTTAACACTTCATGAGATCGGAATCATTCATTCTCCGTTCAAAGACCCGCGGGGCATGCCCATCCAACCACGTGGCGCCAAAGGGACGAAAGGAATCATCGAGATCTTTCCTAAGTACGTCGGCGGCCTGAAAGACCTTCAAGGCTTCTCCCATATCATCCTGCTTTACCAATTCCACCTCTCCAGAGGTTTTTCTTTAACGGTGACCCCCTTCCTGGACACGCATTCCCACGGCGTGTTTGCCACAAGGGCCCCGAGACGACCGACACCTATTGGGATATCAGTGGTCCGGCTGCAGAAGATCAACGGACACAAACTGTACATCCAAAACGTCGATATAGTCGACGGCACCCCAATACTGGACATCAAACCGTATGTTCCTGAATTTGATGTTCATCGTGTAACCCGGACAGGGTGGCTCACAACAAAGAAGCGGAACACATCGAGGCTAAGATCTGACGATAGATTCATGTAGTCAGTCAATTTCGACACTAGCATAATCTCCAATCAGGAGAGTTGCGACGATGTCAGAGCAACGTGAATCAGACCACACCATCGCAAAGCGAGCCACGGCAGGGAGCGTTATCCTTCTGTCGTTTATTGTCGCGTTTGAAATCGTGATCATGATTAGTCCATTTGCCCTTTTCTTTTACTCTGTATTCAACCCCTTTTTGCTTGCCCTCAATCAATCCTCCCTGACTCGCTGGCTGACTGCCTTTTTCCTGCCGCACATGATTGTTCCCCCAAACGAGATCTTACGAACCATCAGGATTCTAGGTTCGGTGTTCTTTGTTGCGGGCATGGCGGTATTTGTCATCTGCGCCGCACAAGTCTATTTCGGGAAACTACTAAAAAAAGGGACTGCTACCGGAGGGCTTTATAGGTTCATCCGGCACCCCCAGTATTTGGGGCTTGCAGTTGCAGCTCTGGGGCTTGCCATCATGTGGCCAAGGATGATGACGCTCGTCCTGCTCGCAATCATGGTGTTCCTGTACTACATCCTTGCGAGAGATGAGGAACGGCGAATGTCTGCGAGATTTGCGGAGAGTTACCAGGCGTACATGAAACGGACAGGGATGTTCACACCGGAGGCTATCGAGCGACTCCTTCCACGGAAGAGGGGTTTGGACCGGACAGTAAGCCCCCTCGAGGGCATCTTAATTCTGGCGACTCTTCTTGTTGTTGTCGTCGGTTGCGGTTTCTTGCTCAGGGCTTATTCGGTCCATAGCCTTCCTATAGCACAGGTGAACGGCATTGATGTTATCACGATAAGCCAGGAAGACACCGGGCCAGCGAAAGACCTCCTTCCGAGTGTGCTCGCAGATTCAGCTGTAGCTTTAAGAATGAGCCACATCGCACGGGACCAGGACCACCGCATCCTTGCCTATTTTATTCCGGTCGACTATGTCATGCAGGGGATGATCGCCAACACGGGTGATGAGTGGAAGCTCTTTGAACAACATAAGACGATCGGGATGATAACGGAGTATATCCTCCATCCATTTTCTCACCTGACGGAGGGACATGCTCAACACATGGCGGGAATGAAGCACGGTCCGGAGATGTATAATAGCCCGGTGATGAAACGAAGAATCATATTCATTGAAGTGTCAACTGCAAATGGTGCTCTTGATTCCGCCTTTGATGACTTCAGCATAAACAGCCAGAGAACTCCACTTTTCTTCGTCGATGCGCACCTACACACAAACGAAATCCTGCGCGTTCAAGATACGCCGGCGGGGAGTGGCTGGGGCACGGTACCAACGCCAATGTTCTGACGCGCAAATCTTCACAACAAAAATGCCCTATTTCATTTCGAATAGGGCACTTTGTTGCGGGGCGGACGGCGGTCCCAGCGAACCCTGATTGTGGTCGAATTCGGTCTGTAGGCGGTGGCAAGGCCCGACACCCAGGGCTATTTCAACAAAAGTAACTCCCGACTCTGCGCAATTTCTCCCGCGCTTAAGCGATAGAAGTACACCCCACTCGCGAGACCGCTGGCGTCAAAGTGTACGTCGTGGTACCCAGCGTCCTGGGTTTCGTTTACCAGGGTGGCAATGTGTTGGCCGAGAGTATTGAAGACCGAAAGCGTGACGTGCGATCTATGCGCTACAGCATATCGAATCGTTGTTGAGGGATTGAAGGGATTAGGAAAATTCTGTGATAACATGAAACTACTCGGACTTTCTGGTGTTGATACCCGCTTGATTCCATTGATGATTCCGCCTGTTACTTTGAGAACTACACCAACGTCTCCTACCACATAACCTGCCCCATTGCGATCAATTGCAATATCTTCAAGCCAACCAGTGGTGGGCGTGTTGAGGGCATTCCAGGTGAACCCGCCGTTTGAGGTAAAGTAGACGCTCCCTCCGTATCCTGCCATCCAACCATTCTGTTGGTCAACAAACTGAATACTCGTAAACTCTTGATTCACCGGCAGAGCATAGGGCGTCCAAGTCACTCCCCCGTCCGAGGTATACAAAGATGAGATGCCCCCGATAGCCCAACCCGTGAGAGGATCCAGAAACGTGACTGCTTGAAGAACTGACACTTGACCTGCGAATTGGTTTGTCCAGGATATGCCACCATCAGTAGTCTTGAGTACAATCCCCGTCTCCGAATTTTGGTCACCGCCCACCGCCCACCCGATTTCGTCGTCCACGAAATAGAGACCACGGTACTCGTATCCTGCTGAGTCGTGATACACAGGCCATGACGCACCTCCGTCAGTGGAACGAAGAATTACCCCGTCACCTGCAATCCAACCGTGCAAAAGGTCCCTGAAGAACACTTTGCGGAGGGTTGAGGTCACGGGCATCGTATACGAGGTCCAAGTTTGTCCGCCATCGGTGGTATGAACGGCGGCCCCCCCGAATCCACAGACCCACGCTGAGGTACCCGTGTCCGCAAATGCCATAGAATAAAAGCGTGCCCCCCCTGGACCGTATTGGGTCTTCCATGATTGTCCTCCGTCCGTGCTCGCGACTATTACTCCCCCAATGACGTTATCTCCACCCGCCGCCCAGACACGATCTGGACCGCTCATGTGCACGCTGTGGAGATCACCCGTAGTAACGTGGTGCGAGATTTCAAGCCAATTCTTGCCACCATCGGTCGTTCGATAAATGAACCCGAAACCGCCACACGCATACCCAAGTGTTCTGGACAGCATTTTGCCCTTTGCGATTTGCGGCAACGTGCTTTGGAGGGTCCACGTGTTCCCACGGTCGGTGGATGCGTAGATCCCCGCAGCGCCGAAGGCCCAGCCATATCCTGGTTCAGGAAACGACAAGGATTGAAACGACAAACGGGAAGTGAGGGATTGCCAAGTAACGCCGCCGTCCGTCGTTCGAGAAATCCCGCTGATGTTGGAGGCGAACCATCCGTCCAGTGAGTCAGCAAAAAAGAGGTCGCCAAGGTCTGTTACTCCAAATGTACTTACTGATTGCCATGTCAAGCCGCTGTCAGTCGTGCGAAACAAACCATTCGCGACAGCAAAGCCATACGAAGAACTAATGAAGCACATCCCACCGATTACACCTGTGTTGACGCGGCTGTCGGTCCAAGAGAGTCCTCCATCAGTTGTCCTACAAATACGATTTCTCTCCTCGCCGGCAAATCCGTGCTGCTGATCCAGAAACTGTACATAATGGAATGCACCGCTGTATGGGACTGGCGAGGTGGACCAGGACCTCCCGCCATTTGTCGTTTGCTTTATCAACCCGTACGTGTTTACGCCACCAAGCCAACCATGGTCTTTGTCAACGAAAAACACGGTTCTGAAGTAGTCTCGAATTCCACTATCCTGGTAGTCCCATGTGGCACCTCCGTCGCTTGTGTGGATAATAATGCCCGATCCTCCTGCGATAAGCCAACCATTCGATGAATCTGGAAAAGAGAGTGAGTAACAGTTGTCTCCAGTTGGCAATGGATCGAGCCATTTCCAGTCCTGCGCAGCACATGGAGTGACAAACCCCGTAATCACCGAAAGTGACATTACGCATCGTAGGAATCCAAACCGCCCAATACCGTTATTCATAGAGAAGACCCGTTTCTTTCCTTGTCTGCACGCAGGGAAAAAACAAAGCCCCAGAAATAACCAGGCAATTCAGTCATGGGTGCAGCAGACCGTCCGAGCAATCGACTGCAACCCTCTTTCACATCCAACCATGTCGGGGTCCCTCAAACGAAAAAGTCGGCCACCATCCGAGGACAGCGCCGACCGTCAAGGAACACGACCGCAAGTTACTCTGTTGCCATCCAACTGTCAAGGAATCGCGTCACACTCGACATCAAGCCGGAATATTCCTATCAATTGGCTCAGTTCAATGACAGAGTAATCTTGTTCACCGTGCCATGGAGGTGCTCCGTCCGGAGTTCGCAATACACCTCAGTGGCGCTGTATCCTGTCGAATACTCTACGATGAAAATCTGTTCTGAATCATCCGGATGGATATGAGGATCTCCGGATTGCCAGATGAGAAGGGGATCTGATTACAGGAAGGCTCTTGACGGCACATTGCATTCAGAAAGCAGGGCGACACGCATACGAGTATCCAAAGCAGGGCTGACAACGTTTGAAACGCGACTTCCCCCAAATGAAAATGCCCTATTTCATTTCGAATAGGGCACTTTGTTGCGGGGCGGACGGGACTCGAACCCGCAGCATCCTGCGTTTCAGGCCGGGAAGGGAAAGGACTGACCCGCCGGGGCCGGCGTCCGCTCAGCTTCCCCGCAGCCTGTGCAGTTTCTTCTGCAGCCCCCTCCGCGTGATCCCAAGGAGCCGCGCGGCCTCCGACTTGTTCTGTCCCGTTGCCTGCAGCGTGTGCATCACGTACCTTCGTTCCGCCTCCTCGATCGTCATGCCGACCGGGATCGTCACGAACGGGGCCGACGGGGTGGTCGCACCGCCGAGCGTCGGCAGGAGCGAACACTCCATCACGCTGTCGCGGCTGACGAGGATCGATCGTTCGACGACGTTGCGCAGCTCGCGCACGTTTCCCGGCCAGTCGTGCGCGCAGAGTGTGTCCATTGCGCCGGGTGAGAAACGGCAATCGGGGCTGTTGTACTTGGTGCGGAGCTGTGAGAGGAAGTGCTCCACCAGGACCGGGATATCATCACGCCGCTCGCGCAGGGGAGGTACCAGCAGCTCGATCACGCTGAAGCGGTAGTAGAGGTCGGCCCTGAGCGCCCCCGCCTGCAGTGCGCCCCGGAGGTTCCGGTTTGTCGCCGCGAGGGCCCGGACGTCGACGGTGATCTCTTCCTTCCCGCCAAGGCGGCGGAACGCCTTGTGCTCGATCGCAAGGAGGAGCTTGGCCTGCACGTCGGGGCTCATCTCCGTCAGCTCGTCGAAGAATATCGTCCCCCCGTCCGCCAGCTCGAAACATCCCTGCTTCTTCGGCGTGGCGCCGGTGAATGCGCCGCCTTCGTGGCCGAACAGCTCGTTCTCGATCACGTCGCGCGGGAGCGCGGCGCAGTTGACCGTGATGAACGGGCGTCCGGCCCTCGGGCTCCGCGCGTGAATCAGACGGGCCACGACGTCTTTCCCCGTGCCGCTCTCCCCCGTGATGATCACCGGCGTATCCGACGGCGCCACGAGATCGATGGCCGAGCGTATCCCGCTCATCGCCTGACTCTCCCCGACGAGGGCGGGTTCCGACTTCCGCCCGGCGATCAGCTCCAGCGGAGCGGGTGGCTGCGGCTGCGTGTTTGCTGTCGGCACTTTCCGGACCTGTGGCTTGTCCCTGATGGTTGTCCCCCCTCCCCCCCGGGGGGGGTGATTCGCACATTTTAACGGTAGCGAAGGGAGGGGAGAAGGACAACGGGAGGAGTGACCATTTTCAGAAATTGGTCATATAGAAAAGGAGCCGTAGGGAAAACACACTAGACTGACTAGCCGCGGCAGCGTGTTCGTCCCGCTCCCTACACCGCCACCTTGGGATACATGAATGCGCTGATGACGGAGATCAGGCACGTGACGGCGACCAGCACTGCCACGTCGAACGGGAGCTGCGCCGTGGACCCGGTGACAAGGAGCGAGCGGAGGCCGTCCACCATGTAGCTCAGGGGATTCAGGTAGGCCACCGCCTGGAGCCACGGCGGCATGATCGTGATCGGGTAAATCGCACTGGAGGCGAAGAAGAGGGGAAGCGTGATCACCTGCCCGATGCCCATGAACCGCTCCCGCGTCTTGACGATCGAGGCGATGATCATGGAAAGGCCGGTGAAAAAGCCCGCGCCGAGCATGACGATGCATATCACCGCCGTGATTGTCCCCGGGGTCAGTATGAGGGGCACGCCGAGCACGAGCGCGAAGAGGAACACGATCACCGCCTGCGCGAGTCCGCGCACGCCCGCCGAACCCATTTTCCCCAGCACGAGCGCCAGGCGCGGCGTGGGGCTCACCAGAAGCTTCTGGAGCAGGCCCATGTCGCGCTCCCAGATGATATTCAGGCCGTAGAAGATGGCGATGAACACGACGGACTGTGTGAGTATCCCCGGCGTGATGAACTGCATGTATGTGAAGCCCCCGGTCGGGATGGCCCGCACCCTGCTCAGCGCCTCGCCGAATATCCCCAGCCAGAGAATCGGCTGGATCGCCCGTGTCACCAGCTCCGTCGGGTCGTGCAGGAGCTTCCGGATCTCCATTCCCGCCAGGACGAGCGACTTCTTCAGCACCTGCGACACGTACCGTGTGCTCATCCGCGCCTCCTCTCCGCACGCCGCGAGCTTCGCACGTCGCGGAAACTTCCCCCTTCTTTGAAGTCCGTGCCGGTGATGAAAATGAACGCCTCTTCCAGGCTGGCGTCCGCCTTCCCGGTTCTGGCCTTCAGCTCCTGCGGCGTCCCGATGACCGCGAGGTGTCCCGTGTTCATGATTGCCACGCGGTCGCTCATCGCATCCGCCTCCTCCATCTGATGCGTCGAGAAGAAAATGGTCGTGCCGTACGATTTCCTCAGCTCCAGGATGTGCTGCCACACGGTCTGCCGTGCGACCGGGTCCAGCCCGGACGTGGGCTCATCGAGGAAGAGCGCGTGCGGCCGGTGGACGATCGCCTGCCCGATCTCCAGACGCCGGATCATGCCGCCGGAGAATGTCCGGACGAGCGCGCCGGCATGGTCCTCCAGCTCGAGGAATGCGAGCACTTCCCGCGCCCGCGAGGCGCATTCGCGCGACGGGATGTCGTAGAGCCTGGCCATCAGCATCAGGTTCTCGTACGCCGTGAGCGTCCCGTCCACGGAGATCAGCTGCGGCACGTACCCGATCCGCCGTCTCACCTCCGAAGAGCTGCGGACCAGGTCGAGCCCGTCGATCGTCGCTCCCCCCGACGTGGGGGCGAGGAGCGTGATCAGCATCTTGATTGTCGTGCTTTTCCCCGCACCGTTCGGCCCGAGGAATGCGAAGACTTCACCTTTCTTCACGCCGAACGAAATCCCGTCGACGGCCGTCAGGTCCCCGAATCGCTTCGTCAGTCCCCTGACGGAGATCAGCTCCCCGTCGGTCATTCCGTGTTGTCCCGTGTCTGTCATGTACGCTTGAATGTCATCGGTGTCGTTAGTAGCTTGTTGCATCGATCATTCACGTTTGTGACGCGGTCATGCCGCCTGAATCTCCATCGAATACGACGCGCAGGATTCCCTCACGGTGGTGGCTGCTTGCCGTGCTCCTGGTCATCATATTCGTGTTCCTGTTCGGTCCGTGCCAGCGGGTGGGAAAGGACACACGGGGCCCGGAGGAAAACGCTCCGCCCGCCGTTTCGCACGATTCGGCGCAGACCGCAGTTTCCCGGGAAGAAACCCCGGAGGCGCCTTCCTCCCTGATTCCCGCTCCCAGGGAGCATCCCCCGATCCGGGCCGGGGTTCCGCGGCTGAAAGTGTCCCCCCCGGACCTCACCCCCCGCCGCATCGCGGGGAGCGTCGATAGCTGGGAAGATTGGAACGCATCCTTCTCGGATACTGTTACCCGTACGTATTCCGTCATTTTCGACACTTCCCGCATGGACACCGCCGCCGGGGGAGTCGTTTTTTCCCCCTCCGGAATGAACTTAGACAACCTCCGGGTGAAGCAGGTTGAATGCATCGTGGATAACGTGAAGCCGTTCGTCAAATATACGTTCCCGGGGGAGAAAGTAAACTTCGGCATCGGTGTGGGGTTTGCGGCAAGCGTCTCATGGAGTGGAACGCTCAGGCCGCGTCCCGGCGCGGTCAGGCTTGAAACGCTCGTGCCGTCCGGCGACAGGTACTCCGGTGACGTGGAAATGGCCCGCAACCAGTTCATTGTTGTGCTCAACTCTCCTCCCGGCTACGCGTACACGCTCCGGACCGCCATCGAGTGCTACGTGGCCGAAGGGTCTCCGAAGACGCGGACGTACTACACGGCCCCCGCCACGGTCGAATTCCGCCGCATGGTCCGCTTTGAATCGCTGATCCAGGACAGGGGAGACACGCTCTTTCTTGTGACGAACAACCCGGCCGCCGTCCGGGATGTGGCGGCCTCCGCGCCCCGCTCGACCGTGGCAGCAGTCCTGGTCCCGCAGCACGACGCGTCGGAGGCGGAATCGCTTACCGGGGAGCCGATCCCGAACGTGCGCCTCCATGTGAGCGCGCCGCGGAGGCTGGACCGGTCGTTCGTCATCCTGAGCGGCGGGGGAGCGCTGGTCGAGAAGAATGTGCTCGACCCGGACTTCAAGCGGACCGCTGAGCTGAAGCTGAAAGGCGTGCAGCTCCAGCAGGTGGGCCTCCCCCGCGTCACGGAGTTTGTCACGGACACCACAGCCGTTGAGGAACTGAAGCTGCTCTACCTGCATTTCAGCAGGCTGCAGCAGTAGCGCGTTCAGTTCTCCGGTGGGATCTCTACCCGCACGGGAGGAACGCCCGAAACCAGTGGGGGGGGAAGGGAACGGGAGGGTCAGCCTGCCGGCCGGAGGACGGTCTCGATTTTCTCGATGAGATCGTTGCGCGTGAACGGCTTCGGGATGAAGCCGGCTGCGCCCATCGCCCGGGCTGCTTTTGCCGCCGCGTCGCTGGGGTACCCTGTGATGACGATGACCTTGGCCTCCGGGTCGATCTGCCGGATCTGTTTCAGGACCTGAAGCCCGTCCATGCTCGGAAGCCCGAGGTCGAGGATCACCGCCGCGGGCTTGCGGTGCTGGAACAGCTCAATACCCTGCGGTCCGTCGGCCGTCGGGATCGTGTCGAACCCGGCGCTCGACAGAAGGCTGCAAGTGGTGGAAAGCATGAATTCGTCATCGTCGATCACCAGTATCTCTGTCACCCCGACCTCCTCGGGAAGCCTCAGGGAGCCTCGCGCGTCGTCCGCGTCCAGATGCTCCTGCTCCACCGCCCCGGCATTCTGAGGTACACACCCAGCTTCCAGAATGCGAACCGCGGCAGGTTCGCCATGGCACGGTATACCGCCCTGTCTGCATGTGCGATGCGCAGGCCCGCGAACAGATGCACGAACCCGCACGCCGCAGCCAGCATCCAGAGTGCCGCGTACGCGATCGCCCGGCCGTCGCCGCACAGCAGGAGAATCCAGGAGGTAAGTGCCGCGAGAAAGCAAGCACCGATAAGATTGACCAGGGCTGGTGTCAGAAGGTCAAAAAAAGCGTCGAGACATGCAAGGGATCCGGCGGCAGAAAGACCGCGGAGGAGGGGAAGCGTATACCGGCGGACAAGCCCGAACCGGCCTCCTTCCCACCGCGCCCTCTGACTCTCGGCGTTGGCAGGGATCTCGGGCATCGTTGCGTACACCGCCGCCTCCGGGGCGAACGTCACCGTCACTCCCTTCAGAAGGAGATGAATTCCGTATTCAAGATCCTCGGCCACGGAAAAAGCGTCCCACGGAAACCGCCGGAGAATGTCGGCACTGAAGCACATCCCGTTTCCCCGGAGCCCGGATGATCCTCCAAGTGCGTTCCTCCCCAGGGGGCGGACATAGTTATAGAGGAGAAACCCGATGCGTGTCATCTGTGCATTCCAGGAACGGACGTCGGGCGTGACGAGATCGCTCGTCTGCACGGCCCGGGCCCCCTGCTCCAGGTACCAGTTCAGCACGGAGAGATAGTTGGCTGTGACCACGCTGTCCGCATCGACCACAATCAGGGCGTCGTACCCGGCCGGCGAGGAGAGCAGCCGGTCGAATCCCCACCGGAGGGCGTACCCCTTTCCCCGTGCGAGCGGATCGTGCCGCTCAAGCACATTTGCCCCGGCGGCGCGGGCACGCTCGGCGGTGGCGTCCGTGCAATTGTCTGCGATGACGACGACGTCGAACCTGTCGCGTGGATACTCGACACTGCGGACGCTCGCGACGGTGTCCCCGATTCCTCCTTCTTCGTCGTGTGCGGGGATCACGAATGCGAATTTCATCGTATGCTGCGCTGCGAACCGGGTCCTGATCTGCGCGCGTGCCGCAAGGATCGTCAGCGTCAGGAGGTAGCCCACGACAAGGAGCGCGGCGCCCAGGAACAGGACTTCGAGGATGTCAGCAAGAATCATGATGCGGCTGTCTGAATTTGATATTCTCTTTGATCCGGAATATGCGTAATTTGGTGCAATGAGTGAAATCCAACCGCTGACTCCCGCAGACATCCCTGCCGTTGCGCAGCTCTTCATGCGCGTGTTCCGCAAGTCCTCCCTCCCGGCCGCGGAGTCGTTGAAATCGTATCTGACGGACCTCTACCTCAACAATCCCTGGGCGGATCCATCATATCCTTCGTTCGTGAGCAGGCGAAGCGATGGGCGGATCACCGGATTCATCGGATCCCTCCCGCGCCGGATGATCCTGGAGGGTCTTCAGATCAGTGTCGTGGTGGCCGGAAACCATATGGTGGACCAGGAGGACCGGGAACTGTTCACCGGATCCAATCTGCTGAAGCGTCTGTTCGGTGGTCCGCAGGACCTGACGCTGACAGATTCCGCCAACGAGATCTCCCGAAGACTGTGGGAACGGCTCGGAGGAGTCACGCTGCTCAACTACAGCCTGCGGTGGATCCGGATACTCCGCCCTGCAGCGTTTGCCCTCGATCTCCTCCCGTTCGGCCGTGAGAGCGCGTCCTGGGGACGCCTCCGCGCTGCGGCAGGATGGCCGGGCGACATCGTTGCCCGCCGGTTTCTGAGGCCCCCGGCGAGGGAACCGATTGCAGGCCTGACCGGTGCGGGCGTGAGCGCTTCCCTCATGCAGGCGGCTCTGCCGGCGCTGACAGCCGGACGACGCCTCGTGCCGCTGTACACAGTCGATGACCTTTCCTGGCTCATATCCATGGCGGGACGGAAAGAGCAATTTGGCGATCTGAGAAGCTGCGCGGTGTACGACGGGGATGCCCTGCTCGGCTGGTATTTCTACTACGCCCGGCGCTCCGGCCTTGCTCACGTCCTTCAGGTGGCGAGCCTGCCGGCCGCGGCGGGCAGAGTGCTTCACCATCTCGTGGTACGAGCGTTCGATGAAGGTCTCAACGGGGTCACAGGCATTGTCGATCCTTCCCTCCTGAGGGAATATCATCAGCACACATCCTTCATTCTTCTCCGCGATATGTACGCGGTTGCCTACGCACGCAGCGCCGGGCCCGTGGCGCCGCTGCTGGGCGGATCGGCGTTCCTGTCGAGACTGGAGGGGGAATGGTGGACCCGCCTGCAGGGAGACCGGTTCACCTGAACACACCCAGGACCCGCACCTCAGCTATTTTCCTCTGGTGATCTCGTAGACTACCGCGTCATCGGACCTGTAGACGAGTCTGAAATCTGCAGGGATCTTCGACGATGAAGTGTCGAAGAGGAACGAGAACTGGGCCGGCTCCGATTCGGGGAACGGCGACAGGGGGTCCGACGTGACCCGTGTGTAATACAGATAGTCGGCGCGGAGCAGTGAATCGGGCAGGTTCGACGGGTACTTTGCGGCATGGCTCCTGACCTCCCGTGAGAGACCGCGGTAATTGACCATGTCGTCCAGCGAGCCCTCAAAGTATCCGGGCGTTTCGAGATATTCTGAGCCCGCATGATATGCCACTCCGGGATCGATTGCCATGACGACTTTGCTGCCGATCGCCGGGTCACGGTGACGCAGCACCCTGGCGACGGACCGGGCTTCCGGAAGCACCCCCCCCGCCGAGGGATCGCGGAGCGTCAGATAGCACTTCAACAGCGTGAGTGTAAGCCCCGCCAGGAGCAGGCATCCGAACAGCACTTGCTCGACGCGAATTCTCGTAAAACGGGGAAGTCGCCGTGCCACCTGACCCGAGTATCGCGCGCCGAACGCCACGCTCAGAGGGGTGAACAGGACAATGGAGCTGAGCAGCTCGTAGTTGGGAAGGAAAACCTGGCAGACCAGAATCAGCATGCACCCCGAGAGGGTGTAGAGCGCGGTAGCCACCTTCCGGTCCAGCGTGAGGATGCTGTCGTATATGCCCGGGATGACGAACACGGAGGTGATGCCTCCGTAGGCCAGGAACGCCTTTGCACAGTAGCCCAGGTTGTACAGGGAGTTGCGGGCGTAGGAACCGGGGAATGCCTTGATGAGATCGAGCGTCCCGTGGTATGCCGATTGCGCGTTCCACCACCAGCGTGCCCGTTCCCCCGGAAAGAGGACGGCCCCCAGGTTGAGATATTCCCACGTGTTGAAGGGGGACCCGTTCTGGATGGTATTGTAGATCCACCAGGGTGATGAGACGGCCGCGAAGGCCAGGAAGAACGCAGTCGAATACCTGAGGGCATCCCGCCGGGCGCTCCGAAGCAGGAGCACGACCGGGAGAGCAAGCAGCACGAGGCTCTGATACCGGCTCAGCGCAGCGAGGCCGCAGAGAGCTCCCGCACACACCATGGCGCGCAGTGAATGGGTGCGCAGGGACGTGAGAAAGAGATACAGACCGGACACAAAAAGAAAGGCGTCCAGCATGTGATTGTGCGCCTGGAATGATTCATAGGCGTACAGGGGATTCAGGGCGACAAACACCTGCGAGAGTATCGCCTCGCGGCGATCGCCGAACATGAGAAGCGCAAGCTTGTATGTGACCAGCAGAAGCGATGCGCTTGAGCACGCGCCGATGATCTTCCCCGCGGTGAACGCGGGCATGACGAGTCCGCCGATGCCGGTCAGCAGGGCAAACAGCGGCGGCCAGAAATGGGACGCCCAGCCGTGGATCCCCTGCCCATGGAGGATCTCGCGTCCCTCGAAGACCTGCATCACTCCTCCCCATTCCCAGAACGTGGAATGGAAAGACGCGGCGATGACCAGCACCGCGAAATACACAAGCGGAGTGCGGTATTCCGGGGAGGGCAGCGGCAGCTCGGCCAGAAGGGAGGCCAGGCGACCGAAGAGTCCCTCCGTCCCACTGTTCCCCCTCCTCCGGCCGGCGCGGGATCCGGCAACCGCCGGCCCTCCCGCGACCGACGGAACCCATTCACTGCGGGTAGTCATCGATCCCCCCGGTGTGAGCAACGCGATCCCCTCCCCCTTTTGTCACCCGTGCACTGCTACGATAGAGCGTCTGACAGATGGCATCCGCGATGAGCGCATCCCACTGTTCCTTGACGTGGCAATAGTCGATAAAGACGGTTTCATCGCGGCCGTTGAAGATGCCCTGGAAATCCGCAAAGTGGGCGAGGTGCGCGCCGGCGCGGGGTGCAATTGCGTACACGCTACGGAAAAACTGCGCCAGGCCGGCGTCGAACGACTCCCGGTAGGAGGCCTCCGCGGGAGAGAGGCGTTCCTTTGAGAACAGCGCGGGTTGCCAGATAAAGAACGTCTCGAAGCCGTATTCCCGCCCGAGGGCTTCCACCATCCGCGCATTTTCCTCGTAGACCCTGAGCGTGCGTTCTGCGAGCTGTTCCAGGTCGGCGCCCGGCCCGGCCGCGCCGCTCGGCGCGGCGGTGATCGACGGGCGGCCTGCTGACAGCTTGGCCCGCAGACGCGTGAGCCCCGTCAGCAGTTCGGAGTGGGATGTCACCCATTCGCTCAGGGGCTCCCCCTGGAAACTCCGGACCCGGTTGCTCTCGTTCAGGGGAATTCCGGGCTCGCCGTTCTGGAATGCAGAGAACACGTCGTTTACGCCGTCGTAAAATACGACCTCGTCGGGGACATTTCCCTTCCGGAGCTCGAGCATGAGTTGAATGACTTCCTGTGTCGAAACGAACCCCGACTCGCCGAAATTCGTCACCTCCACCCGGCGATGGGCCCCGTCGTTCAGCGCCCGGGAGAGGCACGATGGAATCGTCTGAGCGTCCCTGATCCAGGGTCCCCAGACGGCGGACCCGCCGAACACGAAAAGCCTCAGGGAGTCGTGGCCCCCGGGGCGGGTGTTGACTGTCCTCCGCACGCCGGAGGAATCCACATTGATGTACTTCCCGGCAAACGCGTCGCGTCGCCAGTACACATACGGATGCCATGACATCTTGCCCGACTCCGCGAACTCGCGCATGTACTCGCCGGTCCACGCGGAGTCCTTCCGGCTGCCGAACGCCCGCTCCGCAGCCGCATCCTCCCGCTCAGGTCTCAAGTGATAGTAGACGCGGGCGAGGATCTCGAGTGTCCCCAGCAGGAGTGCCGTCAGGCAGACGAAGAGGGCGGCGTCCTTCAGGCGGGTTGTGAGCCCGGAGGGTCGGGGCGAGGCGGCGGGTGACTCCCTCACCGCAGCACCGCCTTCCGGCAGTAGAACGCTTCGGCGAATCTGTGCCCGGGTCCTGCTTCCATCCCGCGGAGCCGCGCCACCGCCACAAAGGTATCTTCCGAGAACCAGTGCTTGGCGCGCCGCTGCGACGGGAACGCCGACAGAATGTGATCGACCTTCCTCCGGCAGAGGGCGTCTGAGAGCGGGACGAACAGGTTCGGCGATCCGAAATCGCCGTCGTATTTCGGAACCTCGTACTCCAGAATGAAGTTGTCCCTCCACGTGTTCCAGGTGAGCTCGGCAATGAGCCGATGGTCCTGGTGACGGTCGTCCCTGTAATGCGTGAAGATCATCTCCGGTGCGAACGCCGACTTGATTGCCTCAAAGTGTTCCTTGACCGCGGTTCCCTCATAGGGGAGGAAGCCGTCGCGAAATGAGGCGACTGCCACCGTCGACGACCGTACGCCGGCAAGGAGCGCGTCCGCGGATTTCCTTGCCTCCTCTGCCCGCTCGTGCTGTGCGCAAAACACAGCCCAGTACACGTTGAGCGGCACGCCGTCGGCGATCATCGACAGCATCGCTCCCCCGCACCCGATCTCGATGTCGTCCGAGTGGGCGCCGAGGCAGAGAACATTCACGGGCGCCCCGTTGTTCCTTGTGAGTGACACGCTTTGCATTGGGCCGCGTCTTTCCTGTCAGTGATGTGTCAGCTCGATCTGCGAAACACCGGCTTGACCGGACGCCCGGTCAGGTACTTCCCGGGCCCCTCCTCGATGGCCTTGCGGTACACGGCAAGGGCCTCGTGCACGCGCTCCGCGGTGGCGTCGATGTCGCGCTCGGTGTGGCTGTAGCTCACGATGAAGCTGGGTGCGAGCACTCCCCGCCTGATGGTTTCCTGCAGGAACAGCGTCCTGAATTCCTGCGAAGGCCGTCCGGCGGCGTCGCGCGTGACGTAGGCGAGGCAGCCGGGTTTGCCCGTCACGGAGAAAAACCCCTCCAGCCGGTGTTCCCGGACGGACCGGTTCACCGCGGCGGCAAGCCGCTCGCCGCGCTGCCAGAGCGTCGTGATGACGGGTTCCTGCTGATACGTCCGCATGGTGGCCAGCGCCGCTGCCAGACTGTGCGTTTCCCCGCCGTGCGTGAGTGACATCAGGAAGACGCGGTCGCGCGTGGTCCGGAATCCCCCGAGTTCCATGATCTCCTTCTTCCCCGCAAGGGCCGACACGGAAAAACCGTTGGCCATGGCCTTCCCGAACGTCGAAAGGTCCGGCGTTATGCCGTAGTATTGCTGCCCTCCACCGTTGTGCCAGCGGAACCCGGTGATCATCTCGTCCAGCACGAGCAGCGCTCCCCCGGCGCGGCAGATTTCGGGGAGCTCGCGGATGAACTCGGGCGTCGGGGGGATTTCCTTTTCAATCTCCAGGATCACGCATGCAATCTGCCCCGGGTGCCGCGCAAAGAGATCCCGGAGCGAGGCCGGATCGTTGTAGTGAAACGTCACTGTCAGATCCCTGATCGCCTGCGGCACGCCGGCCGCCATTGCGGTTGATCCGATGAACCAGTCATCAACCGAGAAAAACGGGTGTTCCGCGCAGATCGCAACGAGGTCCCTGCCGGTGTACGCGCGGGCGAGCCTGACGGCGGCGCTCGTGGCATCGGAGCCGTTCTTCCCGAATTTCACCATTTCCGCCCCGGTGATCATCGAAAGGAACTGCTCCGCGCATTCTGCTTCGATCGTTGCGGGCCTGACGAAGTTGCTTCCTTTGAGCATCTGTGCTGCGGCTGCCTCCACCACGGGGGGAAACGCATGGCCGAGCGATACCGCGCGCAGGCCCATTCCATACTCGATGAATTCGTTCCCGTCGGCATCGACGACCCTGCATCCAGAGCCGCGGACGATGTACGGTGCCAGGTGCTCCGGGTACTGGTCGTCCCCCTTGGCGTATGTGTGGGCGCCCCCGGGGATCATTGCATGAAAACAGTCGCCGAGGGCCCGGGAGCAGCGGAAGGATTGTTCGTCCAGCAGGCGGACGCCCGGTGCGCGGGACTCCCCCGCGTCGGTGATCGCCTCTGCCATTGAAGACCTCATTGGTGCTCCTTTCAAGAGTTCGCCGCTGTCTGTGGCGCAGCTTCGCGCAAGAGGCCGGCGTCCTGCAGCCGGGCGGCGGCGGCGCGGATCAGGCCGAACCGCATGCCGGACCGTTCGGCAATATCCAGCAGTGTGTGTTTTCCGTCCGAAAAATTGAGCACCCAGAGAAGGGCGGTCTGCTCCTCCGGCGTGCTGCCGTACCCTCCCGTGCTGGAGTAGAGCCCGCGCCTGCCGAGCTGCGGCTCGCCGCGCGGATTCAGGTTTACAAAGACGCGGTTGTGCTCGAGCACCTCGATGGTCCGGAGGTATGCCGCGAGCGATTCCTCAAGCGCCCCCGCCCGGACGAAGTCGGTATTGTCGGCGGACGTGTGGTATTCGGGGAATTCGCCCGCGGGCGTGCGCATGAGAGATCCGACCGGCAGGTCGTATCCCGGGGAGCAGTACTGCCGCTCATCGTACCCGGTGGGGGAGAAGTCCCTCACGGCATGGGGCTTTCCCGAATGTTTCAGCACGTGCTCGACGGCCCTGTCGATCTCCGCCGTGCCCCGCCGGGTGCGCTTGTATGTGAATGGTCCGGGATCTCCGACGCATGCGGCGACGAGCCCGGCGTGAATCCTGTGCACGCGATCCTCGTTGAGCGCCAGCCACGTGAGTGCGCCGATCGCGCCGGGGAGAAAGAGAAAACGGTACGAGTACCGCAGGCGGAGGCCGCCCAGGTGAGCCGCCAGGAACGTCCCGAGGGCCATGCCGGAGAGGTTGTCGTTGCACAGTGACGGGTGGCAGCAGTGGACCGAGAGGAGCACCTCGTCGGGAATGTCGCCCGGGAGGAAGAGCTCTCCGTATGTCAGGTGTCCCGGTTCGAGCGACGAATCGATGACGACCTCGTACTCCCCGTCCGCCAGGGATTCCCGCTGCTTCTGACTGAGACAGAACCCCCAGTCCCTGCGATAGTAGGACGTGCGGTACGGGATGAGATCGGGCTTCTCCGGGATGGAGTGCAGGTGCGTGCCGAGCTCTGCCAGCGGGAGACGGGCACGCACGGGCTCGCTGTAGCTGACCAGGTGAAGGGTGGAGTTGCGAAGGTCGATCACCCGTTCCTTCCTGTCGTTGGCGATGAATGCCTCCCTGACGTTCCATTCCGGCGGCACCGTCCAGTCGAGCACCTGCGTCCCGCTGGGCACTTCCCGCAGTGCGAGCGGGACATGGGATTGCAGCATCCTGAGCGACGACCTCATGCCGTCGCCGGTGATGCTGCGGCAGATGGGGTAGAGGTCCACGATCAGCCTGTGCATCGCTGCTCCCGTCCCTGCAGGGACGGTGAAGGGATCGCCGTGGTGTGCGGAGGTTGTCATCCTAGCGCGTCGGTTGTGCGGGGCTGAGCAGTTCCGTCAGCGCCGGGAGAGCCCTGTCCTTTGACGAAATGACCGTGACCGGCAGGGGCCAGGCGATCCGGAGCGACGGATCGTCCCAGCGAATTCCCCGCTGCAGGGCGGGGGCGTACACTTCCGTCATCTGGTAGAACACGTCCGCGTCGTCCGTCAGGGTCTGAAACCCGTGCGCGAACCCTTTCGGAACATAGAGTGCGAGGCCGTTGTCGGGGGAGAGCTCAACCCCGTACCATTGCGCGAACGTGGGGGAGGATTCCCTGAGATCCACGATGACGTCGAAGATGCGTCCCCGCGTGCAGCGCACGAGCTTCGCCTCCTCGCGCGGGGCTGCCTGGAAGTGCAGGCCCCGGAGCGTCCCCCGCCTCCTGTTCGAGGAGATGTTGCACTGGACCAGGCCGTCCTCCAGGGCGTGCTCGCGGAACTCCCGGCGGCACCACGACCGTGCAAACGAGCCCCGCTCGTCTTCATATCTCTCCAGCCCGATGACGGAAGCCCCCGCCAGGGGCGTCTCCGTGAATGTCATGAACGCCCCCTCATGCGAATGTCGTCACTTCGGGGATCGGGACGACAAACTGTCCCCCCCATTCCCTGATATACGCGTTCTGCCGCATGATCTCTTCCCGGAAGTTCCACGGGAGGATCAGCAGGTAGTCCGGCCGCGTTTCGCGGATGTGCGACGGGTCGTGGATCGGGATGTGCGTCCCGGGAAGGTATTTTCCCTGCTTGTAGGGGTTCCGGTCGACCGTGTAGTCGACGAAGTCGGTGCGCACGCCGCAGTAGTTCAGGAGCGTATTCCCCTTTCCCGGGGCACCGTACCCGGCAATCGTCTTCCCGCGTCGTTTGGCGTCGATGAGGAATGCCAGGAGCTTCCGCTTTGTCTCGCGCACGCGCTCTGCAAACGACGCATAATACGCCAGCGTCTCACAGCCGTCCCGGCGCTCGCGCTCGCGGAGATCCGGGACGGAAGGGCGCACCGCGTGCGTGGTGTCCTCCGAGGCACGGGCGTAGATGCGGAGCGATCCGCCGTGCGTGCTCAGTTCATCCACGTCGAAGATCGTCAGCCCGTGGGCAGCGAAGATGCGCTCCGCGGTGATGAACGAGAAATAGGAGAAATGCTCGTGGTAGATCGTGTCGAACTGGTTGCCTTCGATCAGCCGTTCGAGATGCGGGAACTCGATGGTCACGACGCCCCGCGGCTTCAGCAACTTCCGCAGTCCGCTGACAAAGTCGTTCACGTCGGGCACCTGCGCCAGGACGTTGGCGCCGGCGATCAGGTCGGCGGATTTTCCCTCGGCGGCAAGGCGCTCTGCCACACGCGCACCGAAGAATTCCACAAGCGTTGGTATGCCCCTGGCCACCGCCACTTCGGCAATGTTGCCGGCGGGCTCGATGCCCAGCACGGGAATCCCCAGCGCGTCGAAGTGCTGGAGCAGATAGCCGTCGTTGCTGGCGACTTCCACCACCAGGCTGTCGGCGTTGAGGCCCAGCCGTTCCGTAATCTTTCCCGCGTACTCCTTCATGTGCGCGACCCAGCTCTCGGCGTACGAGGAGAAGTAGGCGTACTCCGAAAAGATCTCGCCGGGACTCACGAATTCCTCGAGCTGGACAAGGTAACACCGCGTGCAGACGAAGGTGTGGAGCGGATAGAACCGCTCCATGGCGCCGAGATCCTCCCGGCGAACGTAGCTTTCACACAGCGGGGACATCCCGAGGTCCACAAATGTCACCGCGAGCGGTTCTCCGCAGAAGCGGCACCGTGTGCCCCGGACGTCCGGGGATGCTGTCACAGGCGTTCCTGCCGGCACGGGGTCGCGGGCGAGCGTTTCTTCACGCATTGACGGCAGCCTCCTGTGTCCACCGCAGGTCGCGCCCGAGGCGGCCCGAGTCGATCTGGTGTTTGATATGATCAATGCGTTTGTACCTGGGTCCCTCGAAGTCTTCGAGCCTGATCTTCACGTCCTTGTACGCTTCCAGGAGCTGCTCCGCGCCCCGGCGGGCGTTCCAGCGCGGGGTGAAATTCGGGAGCGTGCGTGCGATTTTCGTGAAATCCACGCGATAGCACCGGAGATCGGGACCGGCGCCGTCGGCGTATTCGATCCTGCACCCGGGCACCGTATCCCGGACGATCTCCGCGATATCCCGGATCCGGTAGTTCTCATCCGAGCGGCCGACATTGAATGACTGATTGTGAACCACCTCGCGCGGCGCTTCGAGCACTGCGACGAACGCCCGGGAGATGTCCTCGATATGGACGATCGGACGCCACGGGGTGCCGTCGCTCTTGAGATACACAAGCCCGCGGGTATAGGCCCAGGCGACGAGGTTGTTCAGCACAATGTCAAACCTGAGGCGGGGGGAGACGCCGTACGCTGTCGCGCTGCGGAGGAACGTCGGGCTGAAACTGTCGTCAGCCAGCAGCCGGACATCCCGTTCGACAAGCACTTTGGATATCCCGTACGGTGTCACCGGGTTGAGAGGGGATGTCTCGTCGACGAGCCCGTCCCCCGCTGACCCGTAGTTGCTGCACGACGAGGAAAACACGAACCGCTTCACCCCCGCCGTCTTTGCATGCGCGGCGAGCGCGACGGACGCGTGGTGGTTGATGGCGTATGTGAGCTCGGGATTCAGGTCTCCCAGCGGATCGTTCGACAGAGCTGCCAGGTGCACGACGGCGTCGAATCCGGCCAGGTCGTCCACGGTGATGTCGCGCAGGTCTTTTTTCACGGTTGCCCCGCGGGCCTCCCACGTCCCGAACGTGCATTCCTGGTAGAGATCGCTGTCGAGGCCGACGACCTGGTGGCCCGCTGCCTCGAGCATCGGGATCATCACCGCGCCGATATAGCCCAGATTTCCAGTCACAAGCACTCTCATAATACCTCCCGGTGGTGAAATGTGATTCGCACGGACATCCTCCTCTACGCGGTCTTCAGCAGCGCGGGGTGCGGGGGACCCGCCTCATAGGCTCTGGTGGCCGACTCCGGCAGATGGGCGAGATCCCGGGCGCGCAGGTAGTCCTGCATCGTGGTTCCGGTGCAGAACGAGTCAAGGTTGACCGCCCCGATGAGCTTCTCGGCGTCCGTTCTGTGGACCGTCCGGAAATCGATTGAGAACCGCGTCCTGCCGGTCATGTTGGGCACGGTGGAGTGGAGGTGCGCGGCGGAGAAGAGGAGCATTCCCCCCGGAGGGGTCACGACGCGCACGTCGGGCTCGAGCTCCACCGGCTCCTCCGGGCGCGGCTGCCGCCGGTTGTCGGTTCCGATGTGCTGCGCGGCATTGAACCGGCTGGTCCGGTTCCACTCCTGGTAGTTGTACCCGGCGGAGCCGTTGCGCACGGGCTGGCTCCAGTACCGGGGGTGGAATGCCATGCAGTTGCCGGACTCGACGGGGAACACCGGGATCCACCAGTTGATCTGGCAGAACGGCGCGGAGTACCACGTGTCGCGGTGCGGGTGAAACGCGTACGCGATGCCGGTTGACAGGTAGTTGTCGCTCGTTGCCGACCGGAGCCGGGGCACATCGAAATACGTGAGGTCCGGGTCGCATCCCGCCTCGGCGAGGATCTGGCGGATACACCGCTTCGACTCATCGCTGTGAATGAACAGCGGCTTGAGCTTTCCGAGCAGCGCCGCGTAGTCCTCCACGGGCATGCCGGCCTGGGCTGTTTCCGGATCAAGCGGCCCGAACGCGTCCCGGATGAGCGAGCGCGCGAACTCCACGAGTGCCGTGCTCCCCGGACCCGGCGAATACACAAACAGGTCCCCCGCATAGAGCCGCGAGCGCCGCTGGTCGTCGTCGCACGCGGAGTCGAAATAGAGCGTGCTCATCGTTGTTCCTCCTCGGTCTGTTGTTCACAGTGTGCCGCCGGCGTGCGGACCGTTCCGCCGCGGCCTGAGACGTGCATCCGCGGGCCGAACACGGTGTCGAACTGGGCCCGGACCTGCCCGCGGAAGGAGTCCGTCTTTTCGCCGATCCGCCTGGAGATCTCTGTCCTCTCCCGCACCAGAGCGTGAAACCTGTCCATGAGCTCGTCCGCTTCCGGCCTGTCGATGGGAAGCGCATACGGCGGGAGCTCCATGTCGGCCATCAGCTCGTCGATGCGCGTGTCCACCGAGAGCGCGAGGACCGGGATCCCGAGCAGGTAGGCAAAGACCGTCGCGTGGAACCGGGATGCGACCAGCAGATCCACTCCCGAAAGAGTCTCCATCAGATCGTCGTACGATCTCCCGGGTTCATCAATGATCTGCCCCGGGCGTCCTGCGACGCCGCCGGAGGCGAGCGCGCGGCGAATATCCTCCCCCGCGATCTCGTCGCCGTCGATCTGCGTGTAGAGGAATACGAGCGTGTGCCCCTCCCGGAGCAGGCGTCCGGCGAACGCGGTCATCCGTCTGATGTAGTGTTCGTATTTTCCCGGCGTATCCACAATCCAGCGGTGGCGGACGCAGTAGGCGACGGGGTTGATGCCGACGACGAACCCGCGCTCCCGGACCGGCGCCGGCCTGTGCGGGGGTGCCGGAATGAGCATGAACGCCTGATCGGGGACAAACCGGGCCCGCGTGCCGGCACCGATCCGCCGCAGGAGGGACAACGAATCCCGGCTGCGGAGCGAGCAGTACGCCGCGAGGCCCGCCGTGCACCTGACAAACAGGCGACCGGCGACGCTGTCGAGCGGACCGGCCCCGACGCTGAGGATGATGACCCTCGCGCCTGCGAGCCGCGCGAGCACGGACCATTTCAATGTCGAGTACGGGTGATGCCAGGCGCTCGTCTCGTCGTCGCGCAGGAGCCCCGAGCCCGCGACGACGAACAGGGAGGTCCCCCTCAGGATGCGCCGGGCCGTCAGCAGGAAACGCGCCTCTTCCGGGAGCACCAACAGCATGAGCCGCACTCCACCGACGACCCGCCGCGCGAGAGGGACACCGTCGAAGCGCTGCGCCAGGTGCCCGAGCGCGCGCGCGATGCCCGACACTTCGGCGCCCGGCAGCCTGCGGAGGGGGAACGCGGGAATCCCGTGCCGGGCGGTGGTGCCGCCGGGATTGAGCGTCACGGCAAAGACACTCGCTGCCGGCAGACGGCGCCGGATTTCCCCGAGGATGACTCCGACGACGGTCTCGTCGCCGAGGTTCTTGATGCCGAAATACCCGAAGAGGGCGATTTTCCCGGTCTGCGCCATCGTCAGCCCAGGACGAGCATCTTGAGTGTGGCGGCGAAGCTCCCGGCGCTCATCGTGCAGAAGTACACCCCCGAGCTCACGCGCCGCCCGCGGGCATCCGTGCCGTCCCAGACGACCGTGTGACTTCCCGCAGCCTCCGGCCGGTCGACGAGCGTGCGGATCTCCTGGCCTGTGATCGTCCGGATCGTGATCCGCACCCGCGCGCTGCGGGGCAGGTCGTAGAGAATCGTCGTGGAGGGATTGAACGGGTTCGGCCAGTTCTGGTGGAGCCTGATCTCCGCGGGGGGAGCGGGCGCGTCGCCCAGGCCGGTGACCGCCGGCGTGAGGAAGAGCACCGCGTCGTCGCTGAACGGCGGTGTGAAGGACCGTACCGCACCGGCGGTGACCGCCGCGCCGGTCTGCGTCGCACCCGTGGTGGGTCTGAACCATTCCACGCTCATCGTGCCGGCGGCGGCGGAGAGATCAACGGTGAACGAGCCGCTTGTCGCCGGGCGGTACACGAGGTAGGCCGGATGGGTGGGATCGTCGGACGCCAGGCAGTAACCTGTGGAGGTCAGGTCCCCGCGCGGGCTGGTGCGGGCCAGGTTCAGGCGGGACGCGTAGGCCCGCGTGTATCCCATGCTCGCGCGCAGGAGAGGCCACTCCGGATTGTGCGGGTCCCACGTATTGTCCTGCTGGGTTCCCAGGGAATCGTAGCCGTCCATGAAGACCGGGTTGTGTCCCCGCATGAACACCTTCCAGACCCAGACGTGATCGCCGCCGATGCCGAAGATGTGGTCTGTGTCGGACAGGTGCACCTTGGTGACATTCAGTGTCACCGGGTCGACCGGGTCGGTCCGGATGTTGTAGGCATCGTTGGGATCGAGATAGTCCGCGTTGCTGTGCAGTGCGTCGTCGTAGTTCCCGATGCCCCACGGGACGGTGCTGACCATGCCGACCGGGTGCTGTTTGGGCTTCCGCTTCTCGTACGCGTGGATGGTGTCGATCATCATGTACTGCCAGGCGATCGAAGGCGCCTCACTCTCGTTGGAGATCTCAAACAGGACGTTATCCAGGTCGTTCACCGCGTCGATGACTTTCTTTACGTAGCGGAGCTGACAGGCCGTGACCGCCGGGATGTCGAGCGTGTGCACGGAATCGCCGCTGTTCAATCCGCCGGGATCGCCGTTGACGCCGTTGACGTTGTTCGCGGCGTTGAAAGGATGCCCCCGCCACGGATTCTGCAGCGCGTTGCCGAACTTGGGATACGAGATGCTCCAGCCGTTGAACAGCATGATGGACACGTAGATCCCGCGCGCTCCCGCGCTGTCGCAGCGGGCACGGAGCCTGTCGAAGTAGCCCTGGTCAAGGCTGTCCAGGTTCCATTTCGGCTTGCCGTCGAGGGCGTTGCCCGGTCCCGTGCGCTTGAACGGGGGACCGGGATTGAACCAGTAGTTGTTCGACGCGTTGGTCGTGATCCAGCGCGACTCTTCCCAGACATAGGCGATCGTGAAGTTATGGTTGTTGGCCTGCAGGAAGTCGAGGTACTTCCGGTAGTCGAACACCGCGGGAGGATCGCCGATGCTCCCGTCCTGAAAGTCGGCCCAGGTCTGCGAGCCCGTCAGGTAGACTGCCTTGCCGCTCGCGTCCGTGAAGTAGCGCGGATTGACGGTGCTCTTCCGCAGGGGTCCATTGAACTGGGTCGCGGTGCGGGGGACGGTCAGCGCGGGCGCGCGCCGTGCAGGCGCCGCCGGATGCTGTGCGTCCGTCACCGCCAGCACTGCGACAGCGGCGAGTGCGATGCCCGCGAAGATCCTGCCGGCCGGGATTCTGCCCGCCGGGATGCGCTGCGTCATGACGTGTGCCTCCATCGTGTCATCCTTTCCCGGCCAGAGCGCCGAGGGCCGGCTGCTCGGTGCCGCGGAGCACCCGTGCGGCCGCGCGGCTCCCCGGGCCCCTCCAGACCTCCCACGGCGCGTTTCCCTGGTTGAACATGTCGGTCAGTTCCTGCTGTTCCTTGAACGTATCCATGGACCAGAAATTGGGGTACCGGTATCCGGTCAGCAGGTTCTTTTCGATCAGGCGCTGGAACGGTTCGATGACCAGCTCCTCCCCCGGGCGGATGTAATCGAAGATTTCCTTCCGGAAGATGAAGTAGCCGCCGTTGATCAGCGTCTCCGTGTCCTTGACGTAGCGGAGATTGCTCACCAGGTTGTTCTCGCGCAGCGTGACGATATGGAACGTCTGCGAGGGGCGGCAGCACATGAACGTGGCCACCATGCCCGAGCCGACGAAACTGTCGATCATTGAGGGCAGGTGGGCGTCGGTGAGCCCGTCGGTGTAGTTGGCCAGGAACACGTCGTCGCCGTCCAGGTAGGGCCTGATCTGGAGGAAACGTTCCCCGATATTGGCGCGCAGTCCGGTGTCCACGAACGTGATCTTCCAGTCCTGGATGTCGCTCCGCATGAGCAGCCGGAGGTCGCGCCCCCCGTTGGTCATCGTGAAATCGTTCGAAATGTATTCGTTGTAGTTGAGAAAGAAGTCCTTGATCTTCTCCGCCTTGTATCCCAGGCAGAGAATGAACTCCGTGTGGCCGAAGTGGGCGTAGTACTTCATGACATGCCACAGGATCGGCTGCGTGCCGATCGGCACGAGGGGTTTCGGCAGGTTGTCGGAATAGTCCCGCAGCCGGGTTCCGAGGCCTCCGCAGAAGAGCACGACTTTCATGCTGGCACCTTTCTATTGAATCATGAATTCCGCTGTGACGCCCATGCGTGTTGCCTGGTCCCTGATTTCCCCCTCGTAGGCGGCGTTGGTGATCAGGATCAGGTCTGGGCGGTAGTCCCGCAGAAATGCGGGGGAGACGACACGCTGTGCGGTGACGGGGAGATACATCCCCTGGCGCCGGGGGTTGATGTCAACGACATACGGGATGATGTCCCCCAGCCGGTGGCGGCTGAAGTAATTGATTGCCCGTGCCCCTGTTCCCCATGCGGCGATCCGCTTGCCGGAGCTGCGCAGCTCCGCGACCGTGATTTCGGCGGCAGCCGCGGCGGCGCGGTACGCCCGGTCAAACTCCCGGAGCGCCGGCCAGAGCCCGTTGGCTCCCGACGGGCCGCGGCCGCTGCCGGACGCGGCGGATGGTGAGGGCCTGGCCTCTATTCCCAGGTACTCCCCGTTGTAGCACGGTCCGGCATTGAGCACCTGGAATCCGGACATCGTGAACAGACAGGAAAGGGATTCCGTCGTAAACCAGGATCGCTTTGCACAGCCGACATTCCACACGACGCCTCCTCCGAACGTGTGGAGCGCATTCGGGACTTCCACATAGACCACGGCCGACGGGTTGCCGCGAAGGGCGGTCCTGATGATTCCCAGGAATTCCCGGGGGTTCTCCAGTTCGTCGAGAAGGTGGCGGCATGTGACGAAATCCGCGGAGAGATCCGCATACGCCGGTGTATAGTAGTCCCGGATGAATTTCACTTCCCCGGCGAGCGGGGTCTCGTCCGTCGCGGGGGTGCAGCTCGGATCGATTCCTGTCCCGCTGTTTCCCCCGATCGCGCAGAGCTCGCGGAGGAAGTGCCCTCCGCCGGAGCCGATATCCAGGACCGTCTTCCCCTGCAGATGGTATCGCTCGACGAGAGACGTGGCAAGCGCCGTGATGAATTTCCCGTACGCCGGAGAGCTGTGCAGTGAGAAGTTGTACTGCGCGAACGTCATCCGTGCGGTGTCATGCATCAGGTTGTCGATATACGAGCAGCTCCTGCAGAAGACGAGCAGCACGTCCCCCGTCGGCGAGTCGAGCGCTTCACGCTCCGTGGGCCACAGCACGCCGTCCTGAAGCGGGAGAGTGCGTGCCTCGAAGAATTTCCACACTTCAGCGGAGCCGCAGAGACGGCAGTGACCGTCACGCTCGTCCTTCCGGTGGAAGCCCGTCTCCAGATCGGTGACCGTCTGACTCTCTTGTCTCTCCATTGACCGTTCCCTGTTGTGCATCCGCGAGACCCGTCCCCTCGTGAGCGTATTACAGCACAATGAACCTGCACGCAAGTCCCAGTGCGCGTGCGTGTCTCCGTATTTCCGGCGCGAATCGTCCGTTCGAGATGATGATCACCTCGGGACGGAATTCCTGCAGCGATTCGGGCGCCCACACCCTGTGTCCCGTGTGCGGGAGGTACATTCCCTGCCGTTTTGGATTGATGTCGACGATGCGGAGCCCGTTCGCCGCGATATGGCACACGCTCAGGAGCGTGACAGTCCGGGCCCCCGCCCCCCAGATCGCGGTCCGGAGCCCGCTCTGCGCAATCGCGTCGAGCCTGTTCTGGAGGCTCCTGACCCTGCGCCGGTATGTCCCCGCAAATGCGCGGAGACGCCGCTCGAATTCCTTCTCCCGGCCCGGGCGATTCCGCCTGGCGTCGCGTGCCCCCGGAGAAGTGCGCGGGACGGCCTCGACGCTCAGGTATTCCTTCCCCCAGCAGGGTCGCACGCTCAGGACACGGAACCCGGAGCGGGAGAGGAGATTGCGCAGGGACCCGGCGGTGAACCACGACTTGTGCTCGTACGCGACGTTCCAGACAAGCATACCGTCGAAGTTGTACGACGCGTTCGGCACCTCGAGATAGAGAATGGACTTCTCGTTCATCGTCCGCCTGATCAGGGAGGCGAACCCGGCCGGGTCCGGGACCGCATTCAGGACGTGCCTGCAGCTGATGAACCCGGGGGAGCGCATCCGGTACCGCTCGGAGTAGTAGTCCCTGACAAAGCGGACCCTCTTCAGGCCGTCGCTCGAGGGGGTATGTCCCGGGTCTATCCCCAGACCCTTGTTCCCGCCCATGCGGCAGAGCGTCCCCAGAAAATGTCCGTCCCCGCACCCCACGTCGACGATGTTCTTTCCGCGGATGCCGTAGGCGGCAATCAGCCGGCGGGAGAGGCTGAGGACAAACCGCTGAAACGCGGGAGAGTCCTGCATGGAGAAATCGTACCTGTCAAACCTGATCCGCCCGGCATCATGGGCGTCGTTCCAGATGTACTGGCAGGAGCGGCAGTACACCAGGGAGATGTCGCCGAGAGGAGCATGGATCGCCTCCTGACGGGACGGCCACATCGTCCCGTCCTGTGTCGGCACTGCGGCAACATCGAAGAATCCCACGGTGTCCGCACCGTCGCAGACCGGACACACGGCGGCGCTCGCGCGCCCTGCGGTGCTCTCTGTGGCCGTGCTGATCCCGTTGCGCGCGTTCATGTCTGAATCCCCGGCCTCAGCGGCCGCTTCCGGAGGAGATATCCCGGGATCTCCGCGCCGGCCAGCAGAAGATTGGCGGCGAGGCTCGGCACCATCTGCCGGCACCATCCCAGAAAATGGGCATAACAGTGTGCACGATCCGACGCTTCCAGAGGCACAAGGCTCACCGATCGCAGATACTCGACTCCCATCTTCCAGCGCGGAAAAAGAATCATGCCCCGTTTCGTGGGATCGACCCTCACGGTCAGCTCACGATAGGTCGTATACTGCTTTCCTCCCCGCTGCGGGTGTTCGCGGTTCAGGAAGAGCTCCTCCGGAATCCGGCGGAACCTGCCGAGGAGGCTCAGCCGTGCCAGCAGCACGCCGTCGGAATTCCCGTAGAGGCCGAACACGGGCGGAGGCATCTGTTCAAGCGCGGATCGCCGGATCATCCCGAAGAGCTCAAAGCACTTCCAGTTGAACAGTTGCACGCGGAAGCGCTCGTGCGCCCGCGGAAGATCGGTGTCGAGATCTTCCGTGAACCGGCCGATGACCGATCCGCGGTCGTCGATGAAGAGAGTTCCGGCATGGCAGAGGACGACCGAAGGGTCCTGCTCGAGCACCCGGACGCATGCCGCAATGTAGCCGGGGGCCAGCACATCATCGTGTGCGAGCCAGTTGAAGTATTTCCCCCGGGAGAGCTCAAACGCCTTTGTGAAGTTCCTGCCGGGACCCACGTTCTCCCCGAACCGGAAATAGGTGATGCGACGGTCGCTCCGCGCAAAATCCCGGGCGATCGCGCCTGTCCTGTCCGTTGACGCATTGTCTGCGATCACGATTTCGAGGTCCGCGAAACCCTGGGCCAGCACGGACTCGACCGCCTGCGTCAGATAGCGCTCGCCGTTGTAGACCGGGATACCGATGCTCACCGTCGGCCGGTTCACTGGGCGGCACCGTGTGGCTGCGTGCGGCCGGTGTCGGCGGCCTTCTTGAGCGCTGTCAGCAGGAGTTCAGCGTTCCCCCGCAGCGTGAATTTTGTTTCGATCAGCCTGCGTCCCTCGGCCCCCAGCCGCTCGCGCAGATCGGGGTCCCCTGCCAGTGTCCGGAGGCGGTCGGCCAGAGCGGCGTGGTCATCGACGGGGACGGTGAAACCGTTCACCCCGTCGGCAACGACCTCGCGGAGTCCGCCGACTGACGTGGTGACTACGGGCAGCCGTGACGCCATTGCTTCCAGCGTGGCCCAGGAATGGAAGTCAGCGCGGGTTGGAAGCACGAAAATGTCGGCGTCCCGGTAGAGCTTCACCAGCTCATCGGAATTCGCAGTCAGACCGGTGTGGATGAAGACATTCGGATTCCTCCCGCAGTCAGCATCGGCCGTGACGAAGTGGAACTCGCAGTTCCTGAATTCCTCCCGGCGTGAGGCCTCCAGGAGCATGTCGCCTCCTTTTCGCATGAAGTGACCGCCGACGAACAGGATGTTGGTGGCGCGGGCCCTTTGCGGCCGGTGTCGGGGACCCGGGTCGGTCCAGCGCGAGAGGTTCACCCCGGGGGGCACAACCCTGATCTTGCATTCCGGAATCTGATAGTCCCTCATGAGCGAGTCCTTTGCCCAGTCCGAGAAGGGAAGGAGAAACGAGGCCCTCTCGTACGCGGAGCGTGTGACGCTTCTGCGGACGCTGTTCGCCAGGGGAATGTTCCCGTGGGTCTTCTTTTCGTACCAGTATGCCATGGAATCGTGCAGCCGCGGGGTGGCGTCCATCGAGATGACGAGCGGCACCGAGCGGGACAGCGGCCCCAGAAACATCATGAGGGCCTGATGGTGAAACAGCGCCGCGTCAAATCTCTTTCCTGACTGCTCCAGTGCTCTCAGCCTCATCCGCGTGGCCAGGCTCCCGCGCAGGCTCCAGTTCCATCCGATCAGCGGCATTCTGGTAATCCACTCACGGGGGTCCGTCTCGATGGGCAGCCAGGTGACATCCACATCGTCCCGATCGGCCATCGCGTCCTTCAGGTTCCTCAGAAACGTGGCATTCCCGCTGAACATTGCCAGTGCGATCAGGAATTGGTACCGGGATTCGCGTCTGTTGTTCATAGGTGTTCAGCTCACGGGTGGGTCCGGTGCCGGTCTCCGGAACCTCCCACCGATTGACCTGAGACTTGTCCGGAAAAACTCCCGGAGGAACCGGTCTTCGCCGGCCGGGAGCGGCCTGCTCAGCCAGAAGGCGGCGGCGAACACCACGGTGGACATGGCCAGCCGCAGCATCCACGGGATACCCTGCGGGAGCACGGCGATCGCCCCCGCCATGGCCGCCGCCGCCGCCGCCCCCTTGAGCATGACCATCCAGCGGAGCCCCTTCAGCAGGCCCGCGGGAAGTATCGACAGCAGCGCCGCCATGACAAAGATCTCGGTAATGCCGGTTGCCGTCGTTGCCCCGATCGCGCCGTCGCCCGCGGTTCGCTGGAAGTACGGTATCAGAAACCAGTTGATGCCGATATTGAGCGGTATTGCGGCCAGGGAGATGATCATGGATTGACGCTGTTTGTCGGAGGCGATCAGCGTCGTCGCCAGTATCATGTCCACGAAGAGAAAGACCAGGCCTGCGCAGAGGATCTGAAAGAGTATCACGGTTTCCCCGAACGCGTTCAGGCCGTAGAACATCCCGATGATCCTGTCCGCGAAACACATCGACCCCACCGTGAGGGGAAGGGCAATAACCACGACCAGCTCCAGGCTTCTCTGGAGCGTCTGGAGGTGAACGTTGGTCCCGTCTTTCCAGTAGCGCGCGAGCACCGGGTAGACCGCGATGCTGAGCTGGTAGGGGATATTGAGCGATTCGAACAGCCTGTGCGCACCCCCGTACCAGCCCAGGACCGCTTCCGGCGACATCTTGGAGAGCATCACGCCGTCGATCCGGTAGTAGATCACGCCGAAGACGGACAGGAGGAAGTACGGGACCCCCTGGCGCACCTGCCGCAGGACGTTGTCCCACCGGATGCGGGGAAGCGACGGGATAATGACGCGCGCCCGGAAGGCCAGGAGCACCAGATTGACAAGGCCGCTGCCGATGACGACGGCGGATATTTCCTTCGCCTGCGCCCCGAACGCCAGCACGGCGAGTGTCACGACGCTCATGAACACGCGCTCCCCGATCGCGCCCAGCGACGTGTACCCCAGCAGCTCGTGTCCCTGATAGCACGCATAGAGCGTGTTGATCCCCGCCCACACGATGAGGGTGAGCGAAAAGATGTCCAGCACCACCACCTGCTCGTGCGGGTAGTTGAGGAGTCGTCCCAGGAACACGATCGCCGCCATCGACAGGACGGCAAGCACGGACCGGAGTGCCATTGCATCCACGAAGATCTGGCTTGTCTGTTCCCGCTCCCGCGCCACGTTCTTCGTGATCTGGTAGTTTGCGCCGAAGCTGACCAGGATCTGGAACATTCCGGCGATCGAGTAGGCGAGGTAAAACCGTCCGTACTCGACGGGGCCGAGCGCCCGCGGCATGAACATCAGGAGCAGCAGGCTGGAGGACATGGTGATCGCCTGCTGCACCATCAGAATCGTCGTGTTCCTGGCAACGCCGTTTGCGATATCTCGTAGCATCAGTTCCCCGGGGATGCGAGTGTCAGGCGGTGCGTCGTGTCAGGATCCCGGAGGGCACCTGCGGCGGGGCCGCCGCGGGCACGATGCCCGCCTCGTCCGACACCGCGCGGAGGTCCGCCTCCACCATCTCCGTGACGAGATCGCGGAACGATCTGCGGTACTGCCAGCCGAGCCGTTCCATCGACCTGGACGGATCGCCGATGAGCAGGTCGACCTCGGCCGCGCGGTACAGTCCCGGATCCACTACCACATGCTCACGGTAGTCGAGCCCGGCGAGCCCGAAGGCGATTTCACAGAATTCGCGCACGCTGTGCGTCTCTCCCGTGCTGATCACGTAGTCGTCCGGCCCCGGCTGCTGGAGCATGGCCCACATCGCCTGGACGTAATCGGCGGCGTGCCCCCAGTCCCGCTTGGCATCGAGGTTTCCGAGGCGCAGCTCGCGGGCGAGTCCGTGCCTGATGCGGGCGACATGCGAGGTGATCTTCCGCGTGACGAATTCGAAGCCGCGGCGCGGGGATTCGTGATTGAAGAGAATGCCGCTGCATCCGAAAATCCCGTACGCCTCGCGGTAGTTCCTTGTGAGATCGTACCCGGCGACCTTGGAGATGCCGTAGGACGAGCGCGGGTGGAAGGGGGTGGACTCGCGCTGCGGCGTCTCCTCGACTTTGCCGAACATCTCGCTGGAGCCCGCGAAGTAGAACCTGCAGCTCGGACAGGCCTCCTTGAGCGCGGCCAGGACGTAGTGGGTGCCGTTGATGTTCGTGTTGAGTGTCGAGAACTCGTCCTCGAACGAATAGCTCACAAAGCTCTGGGCGGCCAGGTGATAGCATTCATCCGGCCTGACGCTGTGGAAGACCTTGAAGATGCTCGGGAAGCTCTCCAGCGACGCCGAATGCATCCTGAGGTCCTTGAGAATCGGGGTGAGTCGCCACATCCGGTGTGCCGGATCCTCCAGCGCAACCCGCCGCACGATGCCGTGGACCTCGTATCCTTTCGCCAGGAGAAGCTCGGCGAGATAGGATCCGTCCTGACCCGTGATTCCCGTGATAAGTGCCTTCTTCATGCTGCAGAACCTCCTCGTGTGTTCAATGACGGCTGAGCCTTCCGGTGCGCTGCCGGGCGCTTTGACAGGAGCGCACGGCGGTGTTCCTGCACGGCGTCTTCGACGATGGATCGCACCTCGGCAGTCCACCAGTCGAATGTGTGGAACCGTTCGATGTACGCGCGCGCCTGCCTGCCCATCCGCTCGGCCTCCTGCGGATGGTTCCAGAGAAACGTGATTGCCTCCCGGAGTGCGCGCGGATCCCCCGGTGTGACGTACAGACCGGTCTCCCCGTCACGGACGACGTCGCACTGTCCCTTCGTGCGGGAGCAGATGACGGGTTTTCCCGCGGCCATGGATTCGAGAATGCACGTGACGCCGTTGTCGGTATCGGTCTCCATCAGCGGGATCACGGTGAACCTGGAGCTGTTGTACAGCCTGCGCAGATCCGCCGGCGATCTCGCTCCGACGGTGACGTTCGGCGGCAGCTCCCCGCTGCTGAGGTCGCTCATCCAGCCGTCGTGTTTTCCCGGATACGGCTGTGCGGCGATGTGGCCGCGGATCCCGGTCCCGCGGAGAGCCTCGATGAGCGTGGCGTAGTCGCGCATCTCCCGTCCGGCCGCACAGATCATCTCCGCGGGCGCCCCCCCGAGCGGGCGCCAGAATTTCTGGTCGACGTGGTACCGGGTGAATGCGATCCTGGACGCAGGGATGCCGAGCGTGTTGACGGCGAAATCGCGCTGGACGGACGACCAGAGGATGATCCGGTCGAACCGGGAGTGCACGCGCCTGAGCAGCATGGCCTTCTTCGGCTTCGAGATCCAGGAAAACAATCCCACGTGCACGGGCCTGCGACCCGTTGCCTTCAGGAGACCGGCCAGGGGTATGCCGAGATGCTCGGACCACGAAATCACCGCATCGTACCCGGTCATGCGGATGAACGCCTCCATCACCTGTGCGGCGGGCGTGGGGATCCCTCTGTACACCCGCGCCCGCGCGCGCGGGACGGCGGCGAGAAACCGCTCGTCCAGCATGTCGCTCCCCAGCGTGTCGGCATAGAGGCTGGCCCGCGGCATTTCGTCCGCGCGCTCCCTCCGCAGGAGCTCTTCCCTGTCCGGGAGACCCGAACCGGCGGCGACAAGCGTGAGCGTTCGCATCCTTCCTCCCTGACCTATCCCTGCTGAACGATCCAGGTTCTCTCCTCCTGCGGCACGGCGTCTGCCGCCGGTGCCGCACTTCCCCCGGTGCGCGCCTGCTGCACACCGTGCTTCGCCGCAATCGCCTCCGTCACCACGTTCTGGACGTCCGTGATCCAGGAGTCCAGGCTGTGATACCGCTCCACGCGGGCACGCCCATTCCGTCCCATTGCCGCCGCCTCGTCCGGGTGCGACCAGAGGTATTCAATCGCTTCCCGCAGCGCCCGGGGATCCCTGGGCGGCACGAAGAGCCCTGTGTGCCCCTCCTGAATCACGTCTCTCTGTCCGTCCACGCGCGTGCAGATGACCGCCTTCCCCATCGCCATTGCCTCGAGGATGCTCGTGGTCCCGTTGTCGGTGTCCGTGGGATAGAGAGGGATCACCACGAAGCGGGACCGGTCGTACAGCCGCCGCAGTTCCGCGAATTTCATCGGACCGATCGTGACCGAGGGAGGGAGGTCGGCCGACCCCCCGATGTCGCCGATCCAGCTGTCCTGCTTCCCCACGTCGAGCTGTCCCCCGGCCGCGATGTGGCAGGGGATCTCCGTGCCGCGGAGCGCCTCGATCAGCGTGCCGAAATCGCGCATTTCGCGCCCGACGGTCGAGATGATGTCTTCCGTGCCGCCCAGCGGGCGCCAGAAATGCTCGTCGACCGGCCACCGCAGGAGAGCGATCTTCTCCGCCGGGATGCGCAGCCTGTCGACGGCGAAATCCCTCTGCGCAGAGCTCATGAGGATGATCCGGTCGATCGACCGGTGCACCGCCTTGAGAATGCGCGCCTTCTTCGGCTTCGATATCCACGAGAAGATCGACACGTGGGGTGTCTTCGCCCGCGTCAGGCGGAAGAGCCCCGCCAGCGGGAGTCCCAGGTGCTCCGCCCACGAGACGATGACGTCGTACCGCTTCCGGACGGCGTACGCCTCGAACACCTGCGCGAGGTTGACGCCCAGGGACCGGTAGGCCACCCTCCGGCGCGCCGGCGCGGAGGCCAGGAACCTCTCGTCCAGCACGTCGGCGTTGAGCGCCTGCAGGAACGGGAGCGTGCGCGGGTACTCGTCCGCCGCTTCCCGCCGCCCGAAGCCGGCGCGGTCGGGCCAGCCGAGTCCCGCCGAAACCATGAGGAGGCTCTTCCCCTGGCTCACGTGCTTCGGCGCGGGGCGGCCCCCCGCGAGTGTGCGCGCCTTCGATTGCAGCCACCGGTATTCCCGATAGGGACCCAGCACCTTGAAGGCAAACTCGGCCGTGTTCGTGTGCGATGTGATCTCGAGCCGGCGTATCTCATACGGGTCCGACGTGAACCGCGTCGGCCCCGACCATGCGCTGCAGGCGAACGCGTACCCCGAGGAGGCGACCATGCTTTTGAGCGTCTCGTTCAGCAGCCCGTACGGGTAGGCGAACGCGCGCACGCTGTCGTTGAGCGTGATCTCCAGTCGCATCCGCGAGCGGGAGATTTCCTCCCACGCCTGCTCGCGCGGCAGCATCGGCAGCCGCGGATGCGTGAGGGAGTGCGATCCGATCTCGAAGCCCATGGCATGCAGCTCGAGGATGTTCTGCTCGTTCATCAGCGCCGCGGGGGGAATGCCGAGCCCGTCGTCCCACGCGTTCCGCGTTGCGCCGGCCCCTCCGAGAACGAACATCACCGCCCGCATGCCGTACTGCTGCAGGAGCGGCACGGCGACGGAGTACGTGTCCTCGTACCCGTCGTCGAATGTCAGGATGATCGGCTTCCGGGGAGGCGTGAGCGCCCCTTCCAGTATCAGCTGGTAGTCCCGGAACGTGATGGGCGTGAATCCCCAGCGGTCCAGGAGGTGCAGGTGCTCGCGGAAGCGGTCCGCGGGGACGGCCTTGCCCCCCCGGCCGGGAGAGGCTCCCTCCGGGAGTATCCGGTGATAGAGAAGCACGCGGAGCGACCTCCCGACAGAGAGGCGCATGCGTTCCTGTATTGTCTGTGCGGACACGTCAGCCACCCTATGCCTTCTGCACGGCCACCGGCGGGGAATGCCGGGGGGGGAAGCCGCGGACATTCCCGCGGCCGGTGACCATGCTGTACGTTTCATTCAATCGGGCTCCGACAACCGACCATTCGTACTCGCTGCGGACGAGGTCCCGCCCGTTCGCCACGAGCTTCTGCCGGAGCGCCGCATTGCTCATCAGATCGATGACGGCCTCCGCGAAGCGGTCAGGCGCGTCCGCCACCAGGACCGATGTGCGGTCAATGACGTTGATTCCCTCGCACCCGACGGTGGTCGTGACCACCGGCCGTTCCATCGCCATGGCCTCGAGCACCTTGAGGCGCGTCCCTCCCCCCATCCGCAGGGGAACCGCGTACACGCCCGCGCCGCGGACGTACGGCCGCACGTCCTCGACGTACCCGGTGATGTCGACGTCCTCCGAGGCCAGCGCCGTGAGCTGCCGCGGGGGACCGCCGCCGACGATCTGCACGCGGGCGCCGCTCACGCGGCGCTTCACCAGCGGAAAGATCTCACGCAGAAACCAGATCATGCCGTCCGCGTTCGGGAAGTAATTCATCGCGCCGGTAAACACGATCGTGTGGGGGGCGGGCGTGGCGTCCGACGGGTGGAAAAACGACGTGTCCACGCCGTTCGGGATGACGTACTTCGGGACGCCCGGGAACTCGGCGTCCATCAGGCTCCTGTCCCGCGACGAGGTCACGAAGATCGCGTCCTGCTTTTCGTAGACTTCCTTTTCCTCCAGGAACAGCTTCCGGGCCTCCCGCCTGTAAAACGCGCGGCGGATCGGCGACCGTGAGGCGGCGGCCATCCGGCGGACATTGTCGTGCTCCACGTTCTGCGCATCCATCACGCGGACCGCCCCCGGGCACGACACCCGGAACACGCCGAGCGGGTGATTCTCCATCTGGATGAGGTCGAACGACTGCCCCGCGACAACGCTGTCGATCGTCTCCTGCATTGCCGCGGAATAGAACGCCCCGGTGGTGGCGCTCTCCCGTCCCAGGAGCGAGCGGACCTGGGACCAGCGCTTGCGGACTCCCGTGAGCTGCGCGGGGCGTGCCACCGTGCGCACCTCCTTCAGCCCTTCCCCGAACGCGTCGCGGACCAGCTGTCCCTCCGCGGGGGTCCCGTACATGATCACGGTGACCTCGTGGCTGCGCGTCATCTCCCGCAGCAGATGATAGATCCGGAGAGCCCCGCCGAAGTGGGGGGGACACGGGGAGTAGGGGAGTATGTTGAGAATTCTCACGGTCGATGACGCTCAGGAATTGACGGGGATGAGTGTGCCGTCCTGCACCAGCTCCGGCTGGTCGCGGACGAGGTTCTGGACGCTGGCGATGAGTCCGAGCAGCGTGCCGAAGTAGATCATCGTCCTGTACCGGACAAAGTGGAGGTCGAAAAACGCCGCCGTCACGAGCGTGATTGCCGCGACGACGCTCAGCGCGCAGACGGTCTGCAGGTACGGATCACGGAGCTTCGTGAGGAGCGACGTCCCCCTGTACCCGACGCTGTTCAGGAAGAACCAGAAGAGGAAGAACCCGAGCGCCCCCCCCTTGGCCAGGAGCCACATGACGTTGTTGTGCGCCATGTAGTCGCGCAGGGCGAAATCGAGAGGCACGAGGTCCAGGGGCTGCTCGTACTTGGTGCCGAACCCGATGCCGACGACGGGAGCGTTCTGGATCGTGACCGCCAGGTCGTAGTCCTCGATTTTCCGGTAGAGGTTCGAGTAGTAGTTTCTGTCCTTCACGATTTCCTCGGTGCCGTTGTCGTCCTTGTCGAACCCCGACTTCATCTGCTTGATGGGTCCCGCGAAGCTGCCGTCGCTGTCCCAGAAGACCGCCGCGTACACGCCCAGCAGCACGATGACCGGCGTGATATAGGCGAACGCGCGGAGCAGGTACTTGCGCGGCATCACCATCAGGTACGCGGCGAACGAGAGGCAGAAGGCCGCGTAGGCCGCTCTCCGGTTGCCGACGTAAAATCCCAGCAGGAGCGGCAGCAGGAGCGCGAACAGGAAATTCCGCTGTGCCTTGCTCCCCCCGAAGATCATCAGCCCGAGCAGCAGGAAGAAGAGCGTGGTGATCAGGAGCGGGTCCTCGTGCGCCTGCATCGCTTCGTAGCCGACCATGCTCCAGCCGTTTCCCTGGTACCGCGCGATCCCCTCGAACGCCTTGAACGTGATGCCGACGATGGCCACCCAGAAAAAGGCGGCGATCTGCTGCCGCGTGCGGATGACCTGGGGGACGAACACGTAGATGAGTCCCAGGTACATCAGCGCCCGCGATTCCCAGAGCCCGGGAAGGAAATCGCCGCCGCGGGACATGCCGTAGGCAAATGCGCTGACGAGCCAGGCGAACCAGAGACAGGCCGGGATCCAGAGGGCCACCGGCCGCGCGCGGACGTCCTTCCGGATGCACAGCAGCGCCACCCACACAACGACGACATAGGCGAAATGGATCTCGAACGGGTTCGCATTGCCCATGCTGAAATACGGGAGATACGGGATCTCCTTGAGATTCTTGAAGTACGAGATCCGGAACGTGAACGTGTTGAATCCCGGCACTTCAAACTGCCCGAACAGGAGCGACGCCCCCATGAGCATCAGGAAGCCGATGTCGACGCGGTAGATCGTCAGCAGTGCGACCACGACCACGCCCAGGAAGGCTCCCGTGGACATGATCGAACCGTTGCTCCAGAGGATGACCCCCCCCAGGCCCGCGCAGCAGGCGGTCACCAGGACAAAGAAGATCAGCTCGTCCCTGGGCCCGGCGGATGTGCCCGGCCTGCCCGCGGCCGGAAGCAATGCGGGTCCGGAGTGCGTGTCCATCGGCTAGTTGGTGTTGGGCGTCTTCAGCGTGAAGACGAAATACATGACCGCGGCCACCTGCAGCGCGGCGATCACCACCAGGAACAGCACGCTGCCGAGCCCCGGCTTCCGCGCGTACTTCCCCCCGTAGATGACCAGGCAGTAGAGCGCAACCAGTCCCACGATGGCTCCCGTCATGCCTCTTCCTGTCCACGGTTCAGCACGAAACCCAGGATATGGTCCTTGCCGATCCGGCGTGCGCTGCGCGTGACGTCGTCTTTCGTCGTGCGCCTGCCGTCCACGACGAAGATGACGCCGTCCATCTGCCGCGTGAGGTGCAGCGGGAGGATCGGGTCGCCGATCGAGGGCATGTCGAAGATGATGACCTCGAACCGCTGTTTGAGCGAGTCCATGACGTGCCGGAAGCTCGGCATGCCCGACACGGCGGATGATCCCGCCCCCTCACCCCGTTTCCCGTCCTGCTTCCCGTTCTTCCTGCCGTTCTTCCGCCCGTTCGGCGATCCGTTGCCGTTGTCGCGCAGTCCCGAGAACGTCGCGCTCAGGTTCCCGAGCGTCATGACGTGGAGGTGGCGCACCGTGGTGCGGGCGACGTGCACCATCGGGGCGTTCAGCGCCTCGGCCAGTCCCGGACCGATGGTGAGTGCGAATACCGAATGGAGCTGCGGCCGCCGCAGGTTCAGGTCGACCACCACGGTCTCCCGTTCGTCGGCGAGCGCCAGCGAGACCGCCAGGTTCGCGGCGACGAGCGTTTTCCCGTCTCCGTCCCTCGTGCTGGTGACGCCGAAGACGAAGTTCGTCCGCGCCTCGTTCCTGGGGAGCAGGGAATACTGAAAGCTGTTGTACAGCAGCGGCGAGATCATGTGGTCGTTCATCTCGACACTGTCGTCGTTCCGCATGACCACGGACTTGGACACCCGGACGAGTGCGCGGTCGGTCCCCAGGGGCTGCCCCTCGGGCGGACCCTCCCCCGCGTTCAGCTCTTCCGCTTCGTTCTGGAGTGAAATGTGTTTTCCCCCTGTGTGCATCTGCATGCCGGGCCGCTAGTGGTCCGTATGGAGTTCCGGCAGCATCGCGATCACCGGAATGTGGAATGGTTCCAGGTCTGCGTACGAGCGGAGCCTGCCGTCAAGTGATTCGGCGACGAGCGCTGCGGCGATCCCGAGCACGATCCCCAGGAGGCTCCCGCCCGCGATGATCAGCGCCTGGTTCGGCTTCGAGGGCTTGGCCGGGATGCGGGCCGGGTCGATGATGATGAACGAGTTCTCCGCGTTCTTCCCCAGCTCCTGCGTGATCTTCGCCTGCTCGAGCTTGGTGCGCATGTCCTCGTACAGCTTCTGGTAGAGCCCGTAGTTGGACTTCTTGGCAAGGTCCTCTTCCTGGTCCACCGAGTACTTCATCATGTCGTTGATGATGCGCTGGCGGTTCGCCTGCATGTCGCTGATCTGCGAGGCAAGCCCCGTTTTCTCGGCTTCGACCGCGACGCGCATCTTGCGGAGGATCTCCAGCACCTCGTTCTCGGATTTGCCGACTTCCGGGAACTGCGGCGTGTAGCGCGTGCTCACCTCGTCGTACTGCATCATGGCGGTCCGGAATTCGTCGACGTAGGGGAGGTCCGCCCGCCGGAGCAGCGCCAGCGCCTGTTTCCCCTCGTCGCTGTGGAACCCGTCCGGGAACATCCCGAGCTGTTGGAGGGCCTCTCCGTCGGCCCGCTGCTTGTCCTCCAGGTGCTGTATCTGCCTGTCCAGGTCCTCCAGCCGTGAGCTCAGCCCGCTGCTGCCGGTCGGCCGCTCGCGCATCCGCTGCAGGAGGAGCGACACCATGTCGTGCTGTGTGCTCTCGAACTTCTCCTGGTACTCTCTCAGCTTCCGCTCGAAGAAATCCACGGTCAGCTCGTTCCGCCGGGCCTCTCCCTTGATCCGGGTCTCGATGAACGTCCTGGCGATACCCGAGACCATCTGCTGTGCGCGCACCGGGTCCGTGTCCGTGTAGGAGATCGTGAACGAGTCCGAGCCCTTCCGCGCGATCTTGATATTCTGCCGGATGTGTTCGATCAGGTTGTCCCACGCGATGCCCCGGTCGACGCCGGCGCCCATGCCCAGGCTGTCGATGACGGTCTCGATGGTCTTCCGGCTGTAGACGATCTCGCTGAACGTGTCCAGGCGGTCCGATGACGCCAGCTGCACGGCCATCTGGTAGCTGACCAGCGGGTTGAGGATCTCGTCGGGCTGCACCCAGATCGTGGTGCTCGATTCGAACTTCTTGGGGAGCAGCAGCGCCCCCGCCGTGCAGATGATCGTCACGACCAGCGGCGGGATGACCAGGTATTTCAGCCTGCGCCCCGCGAACTGCTTCACATCGCGTATGGTGAGCGTATTCTGCATCAGCACGTGTGGTGTTGGTGATCGTCGGACAGCCGGCCTCATGGATCGCGGGGGGGAGAGTTCAATTTGCATGCCACCGGCGCACGGCGGTCCGGGGGGCATTCCCCGGGGTATTTCCGGACCCTCACGGGGCGACTGTGGATTTCGGGAACACCTGTTGCCGGATGCACTGTCTCGAAAGGTAACACTCCGGGCGGAGCGTCCCCGCGGCGCCGCGCCGGCGCCGCTGCGGCGCGGAGAGGATGGGCGGATTCCGCGTTCCGTTCGCGATGTTCCGAACGGATGCGCCGCTCCCCGGGGGATCGGCACGGATGTTGAGTCAGTCGGTCCGGTCGGAGAAGTATGCACAGCGGTCTTCCCACATGAACATAGCGAGATGATGTCGCAGAAAATCGAAATCCATACCCGCGGGCTCCTGCTGCCGCTGTGTGCGCTGGTCCTGGCTGCCGCACTCTGTGCGGGGTGCACGAGCGAATCGGTGACTTCCGATACCGCGCGGGCGATGAGCACGCCGGGACTCGGCGCGGAGAGATTCGGCCCCGGCGCGCACAGCGATCTCATTGCGCCCGGCGATCAGCTCCAGCTGACCGTTGCGGGGTACCCCGAGTTCAACACGAGCTCCGCGGTGAAGTCGACCGGCGTGTTCACGATTCCCCTGGTCGGCGACGTCAAGGCGGCGGGACTGACGCGCGATCAGCTTGAGGCGGAGATCATCAAGAGCCTGACGGATTTTGTGAAGAGCAAGGTCTATGTCACGCTGACGCTCAATTCCGCGACGGTCCAGAACATCATCGTGCTGGGCGCCGTGGCGCAGCAGAACAGCTTCCCGAATTCCACGCCGGTCTCCGTGTTTCAGCTCCTGGCCACCGCCGGGGGCCCCACGGTGGATGCCGACCTGCGGCACATCAAGGTCTACCGCTCGGGTGACCTGTCCCGGGAGGAGGAAATCGATCTGTCGGGGATCGTCTCGCCGGGGGGGCGGCCGGGCCGCGCGACGCCCATGGTGAATCCGGGGGACCTGCTCTATGTCCCCAAGTCGGAGAATTTCATCAGGCAGTTTTCCCCCTTCATTTATGACGTTGTCGTCGTGCTCACGCTGTTCGCTCTTGTGAAATGAGCAGGGTGTCCTGATGGCTGCACGACTGAGGAAATCAATTGCGCGTGCGGCGGCTGCGGTGGCGCTGATGCTCTCCGCGCTCGCCGCGGCGCCGGGACAGACCACGGATGCGGTGATCCCGGCGGCCCCGAAGTTCATCGGCGCCAGGGGCATCGCCCTCGGCGATGCGATCGGGTCCGACGAGTTCGACGTCGAGGCCATGTACCAGAACCCGGCCACGCTCTCGTTCCTGCGCCGGCCGGATGTCCTGATCGACCAGCGGCACGGCTACCCGAACCAGGTGTTCCAGGAAAATATCGCCGGGCGCCTCTTCGCCAACCGGTTCATCGCGCTGGGGATAGGCCTGGGTGCCGAGACCGCGGGGAAGCTCACGCACGGCGGCCCCTTCAACTTCACGCAGGAGGATCTCGACGCCGCGGTCGCCTTCCGGCCCCCGGGCGTCAGCTCCGACCTCAGCTTCGGCCTGCTGGGGAACTTCAAGAGCGGCAGGACCGACGCGGGCACCCGCAGCGCGGCCCGGCTCACCGCGGGACTCATGTATTCCCCGTCGCCGGGCACCAGCTACTCGGCGGTGTTCCGGGGCATGGGGACGGACCTGGTGTATAATTCGGTGACATACCCGGAGGGGCGCCTGACGCAGTCGGCGCTCGTGCAGGTGCCCAGGAGCCTCGAGCTCGGGAGCACCATGCGGTATCCCGCCTCCAGCGGGAAGCCGTACCTCACAATTTCCATTTCGGGGGAGAAGGATTTTGAGGCGCATACGCTCAGGGTGCGGGGCGGCATCGAGACGATCATCATGGATCTGCTGAGTCTCAGGGTGGGATATGTCAACGCGGAAGTGCGCCAGCTCCGTCTCGGCGCCGGCATTGCGATCGGCCGGCTGATCGTCGACTATGCCGTGATGCCCGTGCAGAATGCCGGCAAGTTCGATGAAGTGACACTTAAGGTGACGCTCTAACGATACAGAAGGAGCCGGACCGTTGGACACCATGATTCCCCCAAGCCTCAGTGAAACCATGCAGGATGCCCTGGTCAGTCTCCAGAGAGTGGCGCCCAGCGACCTGAGCGTCATCATCCAGGGTGAGCCCGGCACCGGCAAGGAGTGGGCTGCCCGCCTGATTCACACCATGAGCAACCGCGCATCGGGTCCGCTGCATGTCGTGGACTGCGGTGCGGTGGGAGAGGCGAACATCGAGAAGGAGCTCTTCGGGTACGACGCGATCACCTGGGAGAACATCGAGATCCGCAAGAGCGCATTCGAGGAAGCTTCGGGCGGCACGCTCTACCTCCACGAGATCGAGGCCATCCCCGCCCCCGTCCAGCTCCGCGTGGCGCGGGCGGTCGAGTACAAGCAGTTCCGCAGGATCGGGGGGGACAAGACGCACGAGGTCAACGTCCGCCTGATCGCTACGACCAGCAGGATGCGGCTCCCCTCCGGGGCCGAGGAGCCGGGCGCGGAGGATTTTGGCTCGCGGCTGGCCGCGATCACGATCACGCTCCCCCCGCTGAGGGAGCGGACGAGCGATATCCCGGTGCTGATCGAGCGGTTTCTCAACGAGATGCGTGACCGGTACATGAACCCCGTGCAGGGGATCTCGCCGGAAGCGCTGAAGCTCTGCAGGGCGTACGCCTGGCCCGGCAATGTCCGGCAGCTCAAGACGGCCATGGAGTACGCGGCGATCATGGCACGGGGAGGCGTCATCGAGCCGGCGCATCTCCCCGGCTATCTCAACGGCGGCAACCACGGGCACCACACGGAACCCTGACACGGTCCTTCCACACGGCATGAAAGGATGACACATGTATATCCTCGGCATATCCTGCTTCTACCACGATTCCGCGGCCGCCCTCATCAGGGACGGCGTCATTGTCGCCGCGGCGCAGGAGGAGCGGTTCACCAGGAAGAAGCACGACCATAATTTCCCCTCGCAGGCGATCGCCTACTGCCTGAAGGAGGCGGGGATCACCGCCTCCCGGCTCGACATGGTGGCCTTCTACGACAAGCCGCTCATCAAATTCGAGCGGATTCTCGAGACCTACCTGGCTTACGCCCCGCGCGGCATCCGCTCGTTCATGATGGCAATGCCCCTCTGGCTGAAGGAGAAGCTCTGGATGCAGTCCATGATCCGCGAGGAGCTTGAGGGCTTCGCGGGCAAGCTCATCTTCACGGATCACCACGAATCGCACGCCGCCTCGGCGTTCTTTCCCTCGCCGTTCACAAGCGCCGCCTTCCTGACGCTCGACGGGGTGGGGGAGTGGACCACCACCAGCTACGGTGTGGGGAAAGGAAACACGCTCCGGATGATGGGGGAGCTGAGCTTCCCCCACTCGCTGGGGCTCCTGTACTCCGCGTTTACGTACTTCACGGGGTTCAGGGTGAACTCGGCGGAGTACAAGGTCATGGGCCTGGCCCCGTACGGCGAACCGAAGTACGTGCAGACGATCTACGACCACCTGATCGACCTGAAGGCGGACGGGTCGTTCAAAATGAACATGGAATACTTCGACTACTGCGCCGGTCTGCGGATGACGAACGCGAAGTTTGCCGCCCTCTTCGGCGGTCCCGAGCGCCCGCAGGAATCGAAGCTCACGCAGCGGGAGATGGACCTGGCCCGCTCGCTCCAGGAAGTGACGGAGGAGATCATGCTGCGCATGGCGCGGCACGTCCACCGGGAAACCGGGGAGGACAACCTGGTCATGGCGGGGGGCGTCGCGCTGAACTGCGTGGGGAACGGGCGCATCCTGCGCGAGGGACCCTTCCGCGACATCTGGATCCAGCCTGCGGCGGGCGACGCGGGCGGGGCGCTGGGGGCCGCGCTCTTCGCGTGGTACGACATCCTGGAGAACCCGCGCACGGCGACCACCGGACGGGACGCGCAGCGCGGGTCGTACCTGGGCCCGGTCTACGACGATGAGGCGATCGAGCACTTCCTGCGGATGAACGAGATTCCCTTCCGGAGGCTCACCCGCGAGGAGCTCGTGGAGACGACGGCCGACCTGATCGCCGAGGAGAACGTGATCGGCTGGTTCCAGGGGCGGATGGAGTTCGGCCCCCGTGCGCTCGGCGGGCGGAGCATCATCGGCGACGCCCGCTCCCCGAAGATGCAGTCGGTGATGAATCTGAAGATCAAGTTCCGCGAGTCGTTCCGTCCCTTCGCGCCGAGCGTGCTCAGGGAGAAGGTGTCGGAATACTTCCAGATGGACAAGGCCAGTCCCTACATGCTGCTCGTCGCCCCGGTCACGAAGGACCGGATGATCCCGATGACAAAAGAGCAGGAGGAGCTCTTCGGCATCGAGAAGCTCAACGTCCCCCGCTCGGACATCCCGGCGGTGACGCACATCGACTATTCCGCCCGCGTGCAGACCGTCGAGCGGGAGGACAACGATCTCTACTACGACGTCATCAGGCGGTTTAACGAGAAAACGGGATGTGCCGTCATCATCAACACATCCTTCAACGTGCGGGGGGAGCCCATCGTCTGCCGCCCCGAGGAGGCCTACCGGTGCTTCATGCGCACCGAGATGGACTACCTGATCATGGGGAGCTGTGTGGTTGCCAAGAAGGAGCAGAAGCCGCTGACGCAGGATTCCAACTGGATGAAGGAGTTCGAACTTGACTGACAGAATCGACGCCTCGAAGAAGGAAGTCCGCAAATTCGGCATCACGTTCGCCGTGCTCTGCCTGGCGGCGGCCGCCGTCATGGCGTTCAAGGGGAATCCGCGCTGGCCCTGGCTGATCGCGGGGGCGGGGGCGTTTGCCGGAGGGGGACTGCTGGCCGTGCCGGTGCTCAGGCCGCTGTACATCGGCTGGATGACGTTCGCGCGGTGGCTCGCCTGGGTGAACACGCGCGTGCTGCTGGGGATCTTCTTCTACCTCGTGCTGACGCCCGCGGGACTCCTCGCGCGGCTCACCGGGAAGGATCTCCTGGACGAGAAGATCGACCGTGGGGCGACGACATACTGGAAGAAGAAAGAGCCGTCCACCGGGGACAAGTCGCGGTACGAGCGCCTCTTCTGACGGCGGACATGTCACACTGAGGAGAGATACGAATGGCAATGAACAGCAAGCTCACGATGGTGGGGGAGATCTGGAAGTTCCTGCGGGTCAGGAAGAAGTGGTGGCTGGGGCCGATTGTTGCGACACTGCTCCTGCTCGGCCTGCTCCTGGTGCTCACGCAGGGCTCCGCGCTCGCACCGTTCATCTATACGCTGTTTTGACGTGAGAGCCGAACTCCATCTGGAAGACGGGACCGTCTTCGCCGGAGAGCCGTTCGGCGCGCGGGTGCCGTGCGCGGGGGAGGTGGTCTTCAACACGGGGATGGTGGGATACCCCGAGACGCTGACCGATCCCTCGTACGCGGGGCAGATCCTGGCCTGCACCTATCCGCTGATCGGCAACTACGGCGTCCCGGGACCCGACGGCAACGGTTCGCCGGAGGGGGCCGCTGGCCTCCCCCCCTGGTTCGAGAGCACGCGCGTGCACGTGCGGGGATTTATCGTCTCCGGGCTCTCCCGCACGTACAGTCACTGGTCCGCCCGCTCCTCCCTCGATGCGTGGCTCAGGGCGCAGGGCGTGCCGGGGATTGCCGGAATCGACACGCGGGCGCTCACGCGGAGGCTCCGCGAAAAAGGGACGATGCTCGGGAAGATCCTGGTGGACGGGGCCGATGTCCCGCTGGAGGACCCCAACGCGACCAACCTTGTCGCCGGCGTGAGCATCGGCGCGCCCGTCCTGTACGAGGCGCCGGGACCCCTGCGCTGCGTGCTGGTGGACTTCGGCGCGAAACATAACATCATCCGGAGCCTCACGCGCAGGGGCGTGTCCGTGCTGCGCGTTCCCTGGAACTACGACTGGACGGGCGAAGAGGCCGACGGTGTCGTCCTCTCCAACGGTCCCGGAGACCCCGTGATGTGCGCCGCGGCGATCGATGTCCTGCGGCGGGGACTGGAAAAGAACATCCCCGTGCTGGGGATCTGCCTCGGCCACCAGCTCCTGGCGCTGGCGGCGGGGGGCGACACGTACAAGATGCGGTTCGGTCACAGGAGCCAGAACCAGCCGTGCGTCCAGGTCGGCTCCCGGCGGTGCTACGTGACGAGCCAGAATCACGGGTTCGCGGTGAACGAGAGGAGTCTTCCTCCGGAGTGGGAGCCCTGGTTCTTCAACGCCAACGACGGCACAAACGAAGGCATACGGCACCGGACAAAGCCGTTCCGGTCCGTCCAGTTCCACCCCGAGGCGACGCCGGGTCCCACGGACACCGACGGGTTCTTTGACAGTTTTATAGAGGTGCTCGCACATGAAGGACAAGCCGCGTAAGGTCATCGTTCTCGGCAGCGGCGCGCTCAAGATCGGTGAGGCGGGTGAGTTCGACTACTCCGGCAGCCAGGCAATCAAGGCGCTGAAGGAGGAGGGGATTCACACCATCCTGGTCAATCCCAACATCGCCACGATCCAGACGTCCGAGGACATGGCCGACAGCGTCTACCTGCTGCCGGTGAACGCGGACATCGTCGAGAAGGTCATCCGCAAGGAGCAGCCGGACGGGATCCTGATGGGGTTCGGGGGACAGACGGCGCTCAACTGCGGGCTGGAGCTGGCCCGGCGGTGCGTCCTGACCACGAACGGCGTGCGCGTGCTCGGCACGCCCGTCGAGGCGATCCGGGACACGGAGGATCGCGAGACGTTTGTCCGCCGGCTGGAGGAGATCGGCGTGCAGAGCCCCCGTTCCCGCGCCGAAACGACCGTGGCCGGGGCGCTGGAGGCGGCCTCCGCGATCGGGTATCCCGTCATGGTCCGCGCGGCGTTCGCGCTGGGCGGGCTCGGGTCCGGGCGCTGCACGGCGCCGCGCGAGCTGGAGGAGCGCGTGCGGCAGGCGCTTGCCCACTCCCCCCAGGTGCTCATCGAAGAAGACCTCTACGGATGGAAGGAAGTCGAGTACGAGGTGGTGCGCGACAGCCAGGACAACTGCATCACCGTCTGCAACATGGAGAACATCGATCCCCTGGGGATCCACACCGGCGAGAGCATCGTCGTGGCCCCCAGCCAGACGCTGACCAACAGGGACTACCACCATCTCCGCGAGATCGCGCTGCGCGTCATCCGGCATTTCGGTGTCGTCGGGGAATGCAACATCCAGTTTGCGCTCGACCCGGCCTCCGATGAATACCGGGTGATCGAGGTGAACGCGCGGCTGTCGCGGAGTTCCGCGCTGGCCTCGAAGGCGACCGGCTACCCGCTGGCGTACGTCGCCGCGAAGCTCTCGCTGGGCTACAGCCTTACCGAGCTCCAGAATGCCGTCACCCGGGTGACCAGCGCGTGCTTCGAGCCCGCGCTCGACTACGTGGTGGTGAAGATCCCGCGCTGGGACCTCAAGAAGTTCAGGAACGTTGCCACGCAGCTCGGGTCGGCCATGAAGTCCGTCGGCGAGGTCATGGCGATCGGGCGGAATTTCGAGGAGGCGGTCCAGAAGGCCGTGCGCATGCTCGACATCGGTGCGGACGGGCTCTGCGGCGACCGGTTCAGCCTCACCGCCGACCTCTCGCCCGAGCTCTCGCGGCCGGGCCCGGAGAGGATCTTCGCGCTTGCCGAGGCGTTCAAACGGGGCCGAACGACCGACGATGTCCACCGGCTCACGTTCATCGATCCCTGGTTTCTCGACCGGATTGCCAACGTGGTCCGCGTCGAGTCGATGCTGCGGACGTACGCAGGGGGGCCCTGCCCGACGGAAATCCTCGCGGAGGCGAAACGGACCGGGTTTGCCGACAGGCAGATTGCCGGGATCCTGGGCATCGACGAGGGGGTCCTGAGGAAGTTCAGGTACAACCGGGGGATCCGGCCGTTCGTCAAGCAGATCGACACGCTTGCCGCCGAATACCCGGCGAAGACCAACTATCTCTACATGACGTACGACGCATCCGAGGACGATGTGTCGTGGAGCGGCGGGAAGAACGTCCTGGTCCTTGGCTCCGGCGCCTACCGCATCGGGAGCTCTGTGGAGTTTGACTGGTGCTGCGTCAACGCGTCGCAGGCGCTCCGCAGGATGGGCTACGGGGCGGTGCTCGTGAACTTCAACCCCGAGACCGTGAGCACCGACTACGACGTCTGCGACAGGCTCTACTTCGACGAGATCAGCCTCGAGACCGTGCGCGACATCTATGAACGGGAGCACTGCATCGGCGTGATCGTCTCGGTCGGGGGACAGCTTCCGAACAACCTGGCGCTCCGCCTCCACGGGGAGGGGATGCGCGTCCTCGGGACGTCGCCGCTGGATATCGACAGGGCGGAAGACCGTCACAAGTTCTCGTCCCTCCTGGACCGCATCGGCGTGGACCAGCCCCCGTGGCAGGAAGTCTCCTCGCTTGAGGCCGCGGAGGAATTCGCGGGGCGCATCGGCTATCCCACGCTCATCCGCCCCTCCTATGTCCTGAGCGGCGCGGCGATGGGCGTGGCGACAAACGCGGACGAGCTGAAATCGTTTCTCGGGAAAGCGGCGGAGGTGTCTCCCGATCATCCCGTGGTGATCTCGAAGTTCCTGGAGAACGCCAAGGAGGTCGAGGTGGATGCCGTGGCCGTCAACGGGAGGATCGTCGCCAGCGCGGTCATGGAGCACGTGGAAAACGCGGGCGTGCATTCGGGCGACGCGACGCTGGTGCTCCCCCCCCAGCGGACGTACCTCGAGACGATCCGCCGGGTCCAGAAGATCTCGGCGGAGATCGCCGCGGAGCTCTCGATCACGGGACCGTTCAACGTGCAGTACCTCGCGCGGGGGACGGACGTCAAGGTGATCGAGTGCAACCTGCGCGCGTCGCGGAGCTTCCCCTTCGTCTCCAAGGTGTGCCGGAGGAATTTCATCGAGCTTGCCGTGCGCGGCATGCTCGGCGAGAACGTGGAGCCGCTGAACGGGATATTCTTCGAGCTCAATTACGTGGGGGTCAAGGCACCCCAGTTCTCCTTCACGCGCCTGCAGGGGGCGGACCCCACGATCGGCGTGGAGATGGCGTCCACGGGGGAGGTCGGCTGCCTGGGGGAGGACTTCGACGAAGCGTTCCTCAAGGCGCTGATGAGCGTGGGCTTCCATTTCCCCGTGAAGAGCGTGCTCCTCTCGACCGGCCCGCTGGTCGACAAGGTGGCCTTCCTGGACAGCGCGCGTCTCTTCCGGGAGATGGGCGTACGTTGCTACGCCACGCGCGGCACCGCGGAGTTCCTGGCGGAGTGCGGCTATGAGGCGACCCCGGTGCACTGGCCGTCCGAGCCCGGCTCGCCCAACGCGGCGGAGCTGATCGAGTCGCGGAGCGTCGACCTGGTGATCAACATCCCGAAGAACTACCAGGAGAGCGAGCTCACCAACGACTATTTCATCAGGCGGAAGGCCGTCGATTTCGGCATCCCCCTGATCACCAACATCCAGCTCGCCAACCGCCTCGCCGAGGCGCTTGCGCACAAGAGCCTGGACGATCTGACAATCAAGGAGCTGCAGGCCTACTGATGTCACACGTCATCGATGCGGACGCCGGCGCTTCCGGCGAGGAATCACCCGCCCGCCCCGGCGGAGCGGCCGGCGTGGTGCGCCGTCTTCTCGCGCACGCGGGACTGGCCGCGCTGAGCGTCATCCTCTGCCTGTGCGCCGTCGAGATTGCGCTGAGGGTGACCGAGCCGCGCGAGATCATGCGGTATTTCTTTGTCTCCCCCGACGCGACGCTGCACCACAGGTTCATCCCCGGCGCCACGGGGCGCTACCAGTCCACGGAGTTCAACACGTCCTACACGATCAACTCGCTCGGCCTGCGGGACAGGGAAATCGGGCCCCGGGAGCCCGGGACGATCCGCATCCTGATGCTCGGCGATTCGTTCACCGAGGGGGACGGAGTCGAGGCGGGCGAGACGTTTTCCAAGCGCCTGGAGGCGATGCTGAACCCCCCCGGCCGTCCGCGCGGCGTGGAGGTCGTCAACGCGGGGGTGGGGAGCTATTCTCCCCTCCTGGAATATCTCTATCTCACGCACGGGGGACTCGCGCTTCACCCCGACTGCGTGATCCTGAACTACGATCTCTCCGATGCCTACGACGACATCACGTACAGCGCGCTGGGACGCTTCGGCCCTGACGGAAAACCGCTCGGCGTTGCGGCGCCCGATGAGGCGGGCTCCGGGAAAGGGGTCCTCGTGGGCATCAAGGATTTTTTCAAGGACCATACCCGCCTCTACAATTTCGTGCGCGTCCGCATCGAGCGGTACCTGGAGGGGATCAGGCATGAAGGAAACTTCTCCGGCGACCTGCACTATGACAAGTACGCCATGCTGAGGGGAAACTACAGGCCCGGCGTCGACGACTGGACGCTCTCCGAGCGGTATCTCCTGATGATCCGCGATACGCTCAGCGCGCTCCACATCGACTACCGTGTGAACGTCTACCCGTACGGAATGCAGGTGAGCCCGAAGGAGTGGGCCGTGGGGCGCCAGTTCTGGGGGTTCCGGCCGGATACGCTCTACTCCACGTGGCCCCAGGATCTCATCGCACGCTTCTGCGCGGAGAACGGGATCAGTGTGACGAACATGTGCCAGGCCTTCCGCGACACGTCGCGCTCGGTCTTCCCCCTCTACCTCAGGGACAACGGCCACTGGACCGCCCGCGGCCAGCTCGTCGCCGCGGAGCTCTTCGCGCAGGTCGTGGGACCGTATGTAGCGGACAAGCTCGGGGGCGGCCCCCTTGCCCGGAACGGCTCCGCCGCCGGACACACACCCTGACAGGACAATGCCTCCCCCCGCGCACATACCACCGGCGTCGCTGAGCGAGAGGCTCCTTGCGCCTTTCCGCCGGGTCACGTCCTCGGGAGGCTTCATCTCCGAGATCGACGGACTCCGCTTTATCGCCATCGGCGCGGTCGTCCTGTTCCACCTGCTGGTGAACCTGGCACTGAAAGGGCCGCTCGCCTACGCCATGCCGGCCTCGGGGAACATCCTCACGCTCGTCGGGCGAAACGGCTTCCGCGGGGTTGAGCTCTTTTTTATCATCAGCGGGTTCATCCTCGCATCCCCCTTCGCCTCCGCGCGGCTGCTGGGGAAAGCGCCGGTGAACCTCGGGAGCTATTTCCTCCGCCGCCTCACGCGTCTGGAGCCGCCGTACATGCTGGCCATGATGGGCCTGTACCTCCTCCGGGCCTCCGCCGGGAGCGCCGGCGCCCTGCTCCCGCATCTTGCGGCAAGCCTTGTCTACTGCCACAATCTTATTTTCCACGCGGACAACCCGATCAACAATGTCGCCTGGTCGCTGGAGATCGAGGTCCAGTTCTACATTCTCGTCCCCCTCCTGGCGGGCATTTTCAATGTGCGGAGCCGCCTCGTGCGGAGGGGGATTATCGTCGGCGTCATCCTCGCGTCTGTGGTGAACGAGTGGATCTTCATCACGCCGGAAAGCCTGTTGTATCTCTCGATCGTCCGGTTTCTCCACTTTTTCCTGGCCGGCTTCCTGCTGGCGGACCTGTACCTGGTGGACTGGCGGGGCCGCCCTGCGCTGAGCCCGGCATGGGATGCCGTGACGCTTCTGGGCTGGCCGGTCCTGGTGCTTCTCCTGGACATCCCCGGCCCGTCCCTCCTGTCGCATGCCGCGGCCGCCGCGTTTCCGTTCCTGGCGCTTCTCCTCTATGTCGCGGTGTTCCGGGGGAGCGTGACGAACCGGATCATGACGAACCCGTGGATCACCACGATCGGGGGGATGTGCTACACGATCTACCTCATCCACAATCCCCTGCTGGGTGCGCTGATCGGCCTGAGCGCGCGGATCGCCCCCACCGGGAGCTACACGGTGAACGTGCTGGCGCAGGGGCTGATGACTGTGGTCCCCATGCTGTGTGTTGCCGCGGTGTATTTCGCTCTGATCGAGCGCCCCTGCATGCGGCGCGACTGGCCGCAGAGAGCGCTCAGGTGGGTGCGGGGCATTGTCGCGCGTCCCGTCCTGCAGGAAGTCAAGAGTCCAATGTCAGATCAGGTCTGAAGGAGTGAGAATGGCAAAAAACGTCATGGCCGTGCTGCTCGCCGTCACGATCGCCTGGGGGAGCGCGGCGGCCGGCACAGGGAAATGGGTCACCGCGTACTACTCGGGATGGTGGCAGGGGGGACAGTTGAACCCGGAAGAGATCGACTACGGCAGAGTCACGCACATCATTCATTTCTGTCTCGTCGTCGGCGCCGACGGCACTGTGAACGGGGCGGGGAACGGGATCACGCCGGCATCGGCGGCTTCCACGGTCCGGGCCGCGCACGCGGGGGGGCGGAAGATCCTGATTTCCGTCGGCGGCTCCAACTCGGACAGGGGATTTGCCGGGTCCGTGTCGTCGTCCAACCAGGACAAGTTCATCGCGACGCTCGTGCAGTTCATGCAGGGCTACGGGTACGACGGCATCGACGTCGACTGGGAGCCGGTGGAGAGCACATCCCACTACATGGAGTTCATCCGGAAGTTGCGGGGCGCAATGAGCGCCGCACACCCGGGATCGCTCCTGTTCACGGCGGTCATGACGAACACCGACGGGAAGCTCCTGGCCGAGGCCGCGCAGTACTTCGACCAGATCAACCTCATGACATACGACATGTCGGGTCCCTGGCCGCGGTGGGAGACCTGGCACAACGCTCCCCTCTATAATGGGGGTGCGCGCTTTCAGAGCACCGGCGGCCCCCTCCCGTCGATCGACGGCGTCGTGCGCGAGAAGATTGCCGCCGGCGTCCCTGCCTCGCGGCTCGGGATCGGCATCGACTTCTACGGCTACAGGTGGTGGGGGGGAGAGGGAACCAGCACGGGAGGCGTGAGCAGGCCGCGGCAGCCCTGGCGGTCCGCCCCGTTCGTGAAAGACAACATCCCCTACTTCACGCTTATGGATTCGTACGCGCGGTATCCGCTCTCCTGGGATTCCACCGCCGGCGCCGCCTACATCGGGATCGACAACCCCGGCTCGGCCCAGGACGAGTTCATCTCCTTCGACGAGGAGCGCTCAATCCGCGCCAAAGCGCAGTACGTGCAGTCGATGGGCCTTGGAGGAGTCATCGTCTACGACCTGGGGGGCGGGTACCGGCGGACGCTCGCGACGCCGTACCGCGATATCCTCCTCCAGCACGTCGGGTACGACTTTCTCGGGGGGAAGAAGCCCCTGGCCGATGATGTCCCCCCGACCATCTCCGTGATGTCGCCGAAGGAGGGGGGGTCCGTCGCGGGAACATACGCGTTCATGGCCGACGTGAAGGACAATTCGTCGGTGGCGGGTGTCGAGTTCGCCATCGACGGCACGCCCCTCTCCGCCCCGGCACAGAAGTCGCCGTACACGGTGTCTGTCAACACGTGGAAGTGGCGGAACGGGACACACACGCTGACCGTCACCGCGTACGATGCGTTCGGCAACACCGCCACGGCGCGGCGTGCGCTCTCGATTGCCAACACGGGCACGGCGCCCGTCACGCCCGACAGGGTGGTCTATGACGGAACGCTCAGGGGCCCCTTTGTGAACACGTCGTGGGGCGCGACTGTCGATTTCAACAACACGACGGTGGTGAGCGGCGGCTCGCACTCCGCCGAGGTCAGCTTCATGGCCTGGGGGGCGTTTGACCTGAACTGCGGCACCTGGGGAGCGGAGGTGCCCATCGATCCCGCGGACTACGACACACTGCGCGCGGAGGTATACCCCCTTGCCTCGCTCAAGCTCAAGGTGGCGTTCTACAACGGCTCCGCGACGGAGGTCGCCCTGAGGGAAAAAGAGTGGAACAGTGTTGCGGTCCCCCTGGCATTCGCGAAGCCGTTCACCCGATTCTATTTCCAGAACGGGCTCGCGCATCCCGTGAAGTGCTACTTTGCGAACATCCGGTTCACACCGAAAACATACAACGCCACAGCCGCCCGGTAATGTCCATGCTCTATTTCTATGGCATACGCATCGGTATCGGATCCATCCTCCGCGGGCGTGCTTCCCGGGAAGCGGTGAAGAACGTCATCGTCCCCGAAAACTACTGGCGGACGCTGGAGAACCGGCTGACGTACGACGAGCTCCGGGCGACCTCGGCGGACCGGATCCTCGACGTGGGAAGCCCGAAGCTCCTCTCCCTGTTCCTCGCCGACCGCGTGGGCGCGGAGGTCTACTCGACGGACATCGAGAGCTACTTCATGGAGGACTACGCGTCGTTCCGGCGCATGCGGAATATCCCGGAATCACGCTTCCGCGTCATGGAGGCCGACGGCAGAAAGCTCCCGTTCCCCGATGCGCACTTCACGCGGATCTTTTCGATCTCCGTCCTGGAGCACATCCCGGGGGACGGCGACAGCGAGTGCATGCAGGAGGTCGCGCGGACGATGAAACCGGGCGCCCTCTGCGTGCTGACGGTGCCGTTCGCCCCGGACGGAAGGATCGAGTACAGGGATGCGGACGCATTCTACTGGTCGGGCAACTCCGAGGCGGATTCCCGGGAACGGAAGGTCTTTTACCAGCGGCGGTACAGCGAGGACGATCTCCGGAGCCGCCTGGTTGCCCCCTCGGGGCTGACACTCTGCAAGACGAGATATCTCGGGGACCGGGTGGCGTTTCCGGGGGGGAAGGAAGTCGCGGAGTATTTTCCGCCGCTCACGGGACCCCTCCACCCGCTGGTCTCGAAGATCTTTCACGCCCCCCCTTCTCCCTCGTGGAAGGGGATGAGGAAGCCCCTGGGAGCGCTCCTGGTTCTCCGGAAGGACTGACCGCATGGCGCCCCTGATGCCCGACAGCGTTCAGATTCTCTCGGTTCGCGTTCACCGGGTCACGATGCGGGAGTCGCTCGCGCTTGTGGATGCCATGGCGTCTTCCGGACGCGCGCATCACGTCGTGACCGTGAACCCCGAGTTCATCATGACCGCGCAGACAAACGGCGCCTTCCGGGATGTCCTCAACGGCGCCGATCTGGCGCTGCCGGACGGGATGGGCATCGTGCATGCCGCCAGGCTGCTCGGCAAGCCTGTGCGCGAGCGGGTCACGGGCGTCGACTTCGTCAATCGGTTCGCGGAGATTGCGGCCGCGCGGGGCTACAGGCTCTTCCTGCTCGGAGCGGCTCCGGGTGTGGCCGAACGGGCGGCGGCGGTGCTCTGCCGGGACTGGCCCGGGCTGATCGTTGCCGGCACATACGCCGGCTCGCCGCACCCGCGCGAGGAGGCGGAGATCTGCAGCCGCATTGCGGCGGCGCGCCCGCACGTCCTGCTGGTGGCGTACGGCTCCCCCGGACAGGATCTCTGGATCGCGCGGACCCGGGAGCGCCTGAACGTCCCCGTCAGCATCGGCGTCGGCGGGACGCTCGACTACATCGCAGGCGTCGTGAAACGTGCGCCGGAGTGGGCGTGCGCGCTGGGGATGGAATGGACATACCGGCTTGTGAGCCAGCCCTCGCGGTGGCGCCGGATGCTTGCGCTCCCGCAGTTCGCCGCGGCCGTGTGCGTGCAGGCGCTCTCATCGCGCGCACAGGGTACGCGCCCGCAGGATAAGAAGATGGAATCCGCCGCGGAGCTCAATTCATGAGAAACCTCTTTCTCCTCTCTTCATGGGTCAGGATGCGGCCGTATGCCGACCGGCTGAGAAGCGAGGAGGCGGACGAGGCTCCCCGGAGCACGCCGTTCGAGGACATCTACCAGGGCGATCTGTTCGACGGAAACCTGCTTGCGACGGCGACGGGTCTGCGGCGTCTGCTCTACCGCCTGCTCCCCGGCGATGTGGCCCTGACGCTCGCGGCGTTCATCTCCCGGAAACGGTACCGGGTGGTCATCGCCTGGACGGACACCGGCGCCCTGCTTTTCGCGCTGCTCCTCATGCTGCGTCGGACCCGGCAGCCCCTTGTGGCCATGATGTTCTGGATTTCAAGGCCCTGGAAAGCGCGGCTCCTGAAACTGGTGCACGGGCGGATCGACCGTATCATACTCTGGACATCGGCGCACAGGGATTTCGCCGTGGGGAAGCTCGGCGTCCCCGCCTCGAAGATCGCGTACATACCCCATTATGTCGACGACAGGTTTTTCCGTCCCATGCCCGTCGAAGGGGGGACCGATATGATCTGCTCGGCCGGGCGGGAGATGCGGGATTATCCGACGCTCATTGCGGCAATGCGGGGTCTCGACATCAGGTGCCATATCGCCGCAGGCGTGTTCCGGGGGAAGCTGGAGCCGACAGTGAGAGCGATCTACAGGAACGGCCCGCTCCCGGAAAACGTGACCGTGGGACTCCTCCCTCCAGACCGGCTGCGGGCGATGTACGCGCGCTCCCGGTTCGTCGTGGTACCGCTCCTGCCGACCGATTCCGACAACGGGCTGTCGGTGATCCTGGAAGCGATGGCGATGGGGAAGGCCGTGATCTGCTCCAGGGTGGAGGGGCAGCGGGATGTCATCAGGGAGGGGACCACCGGCGTACTGGTGCCGCAGGGTGATCCCCTCGCCCTGCGCAGGGCGATACAGTATCTCTGGAACAACGAAGACGTTGCCCGGACGATGGGGAAAGAGGGGCGGCTGCACATCGAGCGGCACCATTCGCTCGACTGGTTTGCGGGACAGGTGCGCGCGGTGATCGACGGCGCGGCACTGGACTACGAGCACGCTGCGGGCGCAGCCGGGCGCCCGTCCGGGGCGTCCGAGCCCGCCGCATGCACGAACGTCCTGAGGGAACAACAGTGAGGAGGGACTTCCATGCTTTCGCTTGAGATGTCGGTGATCGTCGCGTTTGCCGCCGCGGCTCTCTTTGGACTCGTGGTGACGCCGGTGGTCATACGGCTTGCCTTTGTGGTGGGGGCGGTCGACCAGCCCAACGAGCGGAAGACGCACGCAAAGCCGATGCCCAGGCTCGGCGGTGTCGGCGTGCTCGCCAGCCTGGTCGTCGCCCTCGTTGTGCTCTCACTGGTCAACCCCGACCTCGCAGCGCACACGTGGGTCTGGGGGGGCGCAAGTCCCGTCATCGCCCTGGCAGTCCTGCTCATGCTGGGGCTCGGGATCTGGGACGACATCAGGACGCTCGGGCCGGGACTGAAATTCGTGGCACAGCTCGCCATCGCGTCGCTGGTCTACTTTGCAGGGTCCGGCATCAAGTTCATCAGTTTCCACAACGCGGCGGGACTGCTGGAGCTGCGCCTCGTCCAGTACGCCGTCACGGTGTTCTGGATCATCGGCGTCACGAACGCGGTCAACCTGATCGACGGGCTCGACGGACTGGCCTCGGGCGTGGGCATCATTGCATGCCTGACGATTGCGCCGATTGCGTATCTCAACGCGGACGCGGGGACGGCGATGCTCGCCCTCCTGCTCGCGGGAGCGCTCCTCGGGTTCCTGAAATACAATTTCAATCCCGCGAAGATCTTTCTCGGTGACTCGGGGAGTCTCGTGCTGGGCTTTTCTCTCGCGGTGCTTTCGATCAAGAGCTCCACGAAAGCGTCGACGGCGTTTGCCATCGTGGTCCCCATCCTCGCGCTCGGGCTGCCGATCATGGAGACGCTCCTGTCCATGCTCCGCCGGCTCCTGAAGTCGGCTATCCCCGGCGCCGTGTCGCCGGCGACGTTCCGCGGGAAGCTCAAAACGATGTTTCTGCCTGACAACCACCACATCCATCACCGGCTGATTGCGGCGGGGTTCTCGCACCGGAAGGCCGTCCTGACGCTCTACATCGTCTCCTGCGCGCTCGGGGCGGGTGCATTCGGACTGAGCGTCGTGCACAATGTCACCTCGTCGCTGATACTCATGGTCGTGGGGGCGGCGGTGGTGCTGGGCGTCCGGCAGCTCCGCTACACCGAGATGGCCGTGCTCAAGAACGGCCTGCTCCTGCCGCTCTATGACAGGGACTTCCTGAACAAGGAGACATTCAAGGGTTTCGCCGACGTCTTCTTCATCATCATCTCGCTGGTGGCAGCGCAGGAAATCTCCACCTACACCTCGGCGTCCCACATCTTCTCGAGAGACATCGTCGTCCTCGTCGCAATCGTGTGCCCGATCCAGTTCACCGTGCTCCTCCTCAGCGGGATCTACAAGGGTTCGATGAGGTACATGGGACTCCGGGAGGTGATCTGGACGATCGCGGGCGTTGCCGAAGCGGTGATCGCCACGTCGCTCGTGCTGACATATCTTATCGTGCCTCCCGTGAGCGTGGGCCTGGGGGCCATCCTTCTCGATTTTTACATCCTCGCATCCTGCGTGGTCGGATCGAGACTCTCCTTCAGCGTGCTGAAGCACTTCTCCCAGTCGTCGGCGCCGGAAGGGAAGCGCGTCCTCCTCTACGGTGCAGGCATGACGGGAAGGCTCATACTCGACAGGATGAGGAGCGGCAAGATTCCGGGACTCGTCCCCGTGGGCTTCCTGGATGACGATCCGTACCTGGAGGGGAAGAAGGTGCACGGGTTCACCGTCTTCGGGGGGCACTGGAAGCTCCAGGGCCTTCTCAACAGGACCCGCGTGGATGAGATACTCCTGATCAACGAGCGGGTGAAGCCGGAGGTCCTCCGGCGGCTCGAGAACGTGGTCCGCTCGCGGGGCGTGCGCCTGCGCAGGCTCAACCTCACGCTTGAGGAGGTGGAAGGAGCGGAGTCCCTGACGCCAGTGCGCGGAGACGCAGCTGCCGCGGCGCCGGTGGCCGGGGGCGTCGCACGGACGGCGGGCACATACAATATCACAGTCTGAAAGGAACCGGCATGTCTCTCCAGCCGAATGGAAGGCACATTCTTCTTACTATTCTGCTCGTTGTTGCCGTGACGCTGTGCGCTGATATCCTGCTCAGGCCGGCGCTCGCCCCCGCCCAGGTCCCGGGCCGGCAGAAATACGTGTACAAGGTTGCCCACGTCAGGTACGACGAATCCGAAATACAGGCCGTTGTGAACATCTTTTCGAGGGACGGCTGGGAGCTCGTGTCCCACTACAACGAGATCCTGATTTTTAAAAAATCTCTATAATTTACTTGACCGCGGACCGGAACCTTCCTATCTTGCCCTCCGGGATATTCGCAGTTTTTTACATTTCTACACGAACCGGTCAAATAGTTTCTCCGGAGCAACCAGCTGCGGAGGAAGATGCCTAAAATCTGCCGGGATTGACAAAAAGCCCGGCTGTGACGCACGGCACTAATTTTGTAGCTCTACCAGGAACCAAGCCGGAGGGGGACGCGTGAGACAGGCACTTTGGAGGACCGGCAATCCGTCCAGCACGTTGCGTCGATTCCTGTGTGCTCTGGTTCCGGGCCTGGTCCTCGTTATCATTCCGCTCCAGCTATGCGCGCAGACGGTATCCTGGGTTAGCGCGTACTACGCCGGATGGCAAAGCTCGTATCTCCCCCCCGACTCGATAGACTTCACCGCGATAACGCAGCTCATCCACTTCTCCGTGTACCCCACGGGAGGAGCGTCATTTGACGGGACCGGGAACGGCATGACTCCGTCGCACATGAGTGCGACTGTACAGGCCGCGCACAAGGGAGGGAAGAAGGTCATCCTGTGCGTGGGGGGATACGGCGCTGATTTCAAGGACGCCGTCAGTCCCGCGAACAGGGCACAGTCGATCGCCAACCTCGTCGCGTACCTGACGACGTACGGGTACGACGGCCTGGACATCGACTGGGAGCCTGTGCAGGACGAGCCGGATTTCCTCGTCTGGATCGTTCAGCTCCGCGCCGCGATGAAGGCGGTCAATCCCAACGCGCTCCTGACAGACGCGGCGTTCTCGTTCGACCAGGCCGTGGTGGACGCGCGTGCATCGTTTGACCAGATCAACCTGATGACGTACGACATGGCCGGTCCCTGGCCGGGGTGGGTGACATGGCACAACTCGCCCATCTACGACGGCGGTTTCCGCTTCCCGAGCACCGGGGGTCCCCCTCCGTCGGCCAACGGCTCGATCGACAACTATCTCGCCGCCGGCGTTCCGGCGACGCAGCTGGGCGTCGGGACGGATTTCCTCGGGTACTACTGGACGGGGGGAGACGGCACACCCACGGGAGGGGTGACGGCGCCCCGGCAGAGCTACACGGTGACCCCCTCCGTGCGCAGCAACGTGCAGTACTACGAGATCATGAACACGTACGAGGCCTACCCGCAGCTCTGGGACTCGTCGGCACAGGCGGCCTACATCAGCATCGACAAGCCCGGCTCCGCCAACGACATGTTCATCTCGCTGGACAACGAGCGGACAGAGTACGCGAAGGCCGACTTTGTCCGGTCCAAGGGCATCGGGGGGATCATCATATTCGAGCTGGGCGCCGGGTACCGCGCCAACCAGCCCCCGGGCCAGAAGGACTTTCTGCTGCAGGCGGTCAAGAAGGCGTTCATCCTGGGGCAGCACTATGTGCCTGATCTCACGAAGCCCGTCGTGGCGATGACCTCTCCCGCCGGCAACTCTACCGTGGGCGGCACCGTGACGCTTTCCGCAAACGCCTCTGACAACAGCGGGGTGGTGTTCGTGCAATTCCTGATCGACGGCGTCGTGTACCGGAGCCCGCTCAAGACGCCCCCGTTTTCGATCGCCCTGAACACCTGGAAGCTCGCCAACGGGAGCCACAGGTTCACCGCCCGTGCAGCCGACAGGAGCGGCAACACCGACTCGTCGTCCGTGGTGGTGACCGTCAACAACGTGGGCACGCCGCCGGTGGTCACCCCGATGATGGTGTACGACGAGTCGATCCACACGCCGTTCATCAACAGCTCCTGGAGCTGCTCGACCGATCCGTCGAACAGCGCGATCGTCAGGAGCGGCCTCCATTCCGTCCGGGTGGACTACTCCGACTGGGGGGCGCTCGACTTCAACTCGGGGCAGTGGAACGCGCTGGTGCCCATCGACCCCATGGTCTACGACACGCTTCAGTTCGACGTCTACCCCATCACGTCGTTTGACCTGAACATCTCGTTCTACAACGGGACGACGGCGATCCGTACGATCCAGGCCAATACGTGGAACCACGTGATCGTGCCCCTGACGTTCCTCGATCCGTTCACCCGGTTCGATCTGCAGCGGAACCTGTCCGGCTCGACGACCGCGTATTTCGACAACATCCAGTTCACGGGATTCGGCGGCGCGCCTCCTCCCCCTCCGCCCGCGCCCGATTCGGTCAAGCCCAAAGTGAGTCTCACCGCACCGGCGGCCGGGGCGGTCGTTTCCGGGCTCATCACGCTGAAAGCGTCTGCGACCGACAACGTCGGTGTCGTGGGGGTCCATTTCCGCGTCGACAGCGCGCTTGTTGGAGGGGAGATGGAAGCCGCCCCGTATTCCCGGTCGCTCAACACGTGGTACATCTCCAACGGACAGCACGTCATCTCCGCGGTCGCGCACGACGGACACGGCAACGTGGATTCGACGGCCGTAAAAGTCAATGTAAACAACAAGGGTACTCCTCCCAATTTCGACCTGGTCGTGTACGGCGACAGCCTCAATCTTCCGTTTCAGAACGACTCCTGGGGTGCAACCGTCGATTTTGCCAGCACCGACCAGGTCTACAACGGAAAGCGCTCCGCCAGGGTCGATTTCACGGGCTGGGGGGCGTTTGATGTCCTCTGCGGAACCTGGGGGGCGCTGGTGCCCGTCGATCCTGCGCAGTACGATACGCTCGCGCTGCGCGTCTACCCGACGACCGGTTTCGATCTCGAGGTGTCGTTCTATTCGGGAACCGTGCTGACGTACACGCTGACGGCGGGGACGTGGAACAGGGTCGCCGTGCCGCTCAACGGCCTCCCGGCGTTCACTCGGTTCTACTTCCGGAGGGATGTCGGAGGGTCCGCGACTGCGTACTTCGACGATATCCGGTTCGTGGCGATTCCACCGCACACTGTGACCGGCGGTGATCCGCCTTCTCTGCCGGCGCTGTATGCCCTTGATCAGAATTACCCGAACCCGTTCAACCCGACCACCACCATCGGGTATTCGCTTCCCGCCGGGGGGCACGTCAGGCTCTCGCTCTATGACCTGCTGGGGCAGGAAGTCGCGCGCCTGGTGGATGATGACCAGGCCGCCGGCCGCCACACCGTTGTGCTCGATGCCGGCAGGTCCCCGCGCCTGGCCAGCGGGATGTATTTCTATCGCATTCAGGCGGGGACGTTCACAGATGTCCGCAAGCTCGTGATTCTCCGCTAAGCCTGTCATTGCGAGCGAAGTCCGCTTTTTGGACCACGCCGCTTTCTGGCGTGGCAATCTCATAAGGGGGGGGACTCCATCATGAAACATCGCCTATTACTCTTATTGTTAGTCGGAATAGTCGCCGGCGCTTCCGCGCAGAACCATTGGGTCACAGCATACTACGCAGGCTGGGCCAAATGGAACGCGACGCCCGTGGACATACCGCAGATCGATTTTACGTGCGCGACACACTGGGTGTTCTTCACGCTTGGCCCGACGTCGTCCGGATCGTTCGACGGCACGGGAAGCGGCATCGACACAACCCGCATGCGCCAGTTCGTGACAGCCGCGCACGGTGCCGGGAAGAAGGCCATCATCGGCACCGGCGGCTGGGGGTCGGACTACACCGGAGTGGTGACAAACCAGTCGACCTCCATCGGGTACCTCACCAACCTGATGAAGACATACGGGTACGACGGGGTGGATATCGACTGGGAGCCCGTGGCATCGGCCCAGTACGCGAACTTCGCTTCGTGGGTGAAGTCGCTGAAGGCCGCCATGCTGGCGGTCAACCCGCAGGCGGTGCTCACGGCCGCGGCGATGGGGTTCGACCAGGCCCTGGTGAACAACCAGCAGTACCTGGACCAGATCAACCTGATGACGTATGACATGTCGGGACCGTGGCCGGGGTGGGTGAGCTGGCACAATTCCGCCATATACGACGGGGGGAACAGGTTCCCCTCGACAAATGCGCTCATGCCCTCGATCGACGGCTCCATCAGCTCGTACCTCACAGCCGGCGTGGCCGCGGCCAAGCTCGGGTTCGGCATCGAGTTTTACGGCTACATCTGGAACGGCGTGACCGCACCCATGCAGTCCGGCTTCGGCACCGTGCAGAACACCGTGCCGTACGCACAGATCATGGACACATATGCGGGGTATCAGCTCAAGTGGGATGTAGGCGCACAGGCGGCGTACTACTCGACCGCATCGCAGTTCGTCTCGTTCGACGCGGAGACGACGATGGTGGTGAAGGCAAACTATATGAAGTCGAAGGGGCTCGGCGGCGTGATCATCTACGAGGTGGCGGCGGCCTACAGGGCAAACCTCCCGGCGGGGTTCAAAGACCACCTCCTCCAGACTGTGAAGTCCGCGTTCATGGGGGGAGGTCCGCCTCCCGCGGATTCCATTCCGCCGGTCGTGACGATGACGGCGCCTGCCGCCAATGCCGTGCTCAGCAACTCCGTGGCGGTGAAGGCGACGGCGACCGACAACGTCGGCGTGGCGGGGCTCCAGTTCCAGGTGGACGGGAAGGCCGTGGGGAATGAGATCACGGCCGCGCCGTACACGCTGACGCTTAATACGTGGAACTACCCGAACGGCTCACACACCGTCGGTGCCGTGGCCCGCGACTGGTCGGGAAACAAAAAGACGGTTGCCGAAGCGGTGACGATCGCCAATTCCGGCCCCCCGCCGGTGGTCCCGGATCTCCTGGTGTACGGTGACGCGCTCGCCTCGCCGTTTACCAACACGTCCTGGAACGCGACCGTCGACTTTGCGAACACGACTCCGGTGTCGGCCAACAGCACAAAATCCGCCAAGGTCAGCTACAACGCCTGGGGCGGGTTCGACATGCTGAGCGGGTCATGGTCGAATGAGCTGCCGATCGATGTTACCGTCTACGACTCGCTGACATTTGACGTCTACTCGCCGACACAGATTTCGATCACGATCGGCTACTATGTCGGCAATTCGCCCAGCGTCTCGGTGAGCCCGAACGCCTGGCATACGTTCTCTGTCCCCCTGCCCACGACGCCGTTCTCCCGGTTCTATTTCCAGAGCGGCTCGTCGGGTACGGCCACCGTGTATTTCGACAACATCAAGTTCAAGGCCATTCCGCTCATCACCGGGACGCAGGGAGGAGGCGCGACGCCGCGGATGTTTGCGCTTGAACAGAATTATCCGAATCCATTCAACCCGACGACCACGATCAGGTATTCGATTCCCGCATCGGGGCACGTCTCACTCAGGGTCTATGACCTGCTGGGGAATGAGGTGGCGACGCTTGTGGATGGTGTGCGTCCGGCCGGGACGTACGACCAGGTCTTTGATGCGTCTTCAGGCGGGAACAGCCGGGGGTCGCTTGCGAGCGGTGTGTATTTCTACAGGCTTGTCGCGGGGAGCTTCACCGAGACCCGGCGGTTGCTGTTGCTGAAGTAACCTGTCATTGCGAGGGGGCGCCGAAGGCGCCCCCGAAGCAATCTAATCCTCCCCGCCCAGCTGCGCCCGATACAGCCTCAGCTTCTCATACATCGACTTCCTGCTGAGGCCCAGTATGCGCGCCGCGGCGGACTTGTTGTTCGCCGTCTTCCGGAGTGTATGGAGGATAAGCTCCCGCTCCGCATCGGCGAGCGACGTGCCGAATGGAATCACGACCGCATCGTCGGGAGGGTCGGGAACAACCGATTTCTTTGCGCCGGAGATCCTGGCCGGGAGGTATTTCGGCTCGATCGTGTCCGCCGGGCAGAGGAGCACGATGCTCTCCGTCATGTTCCGGAACTCCCGCACGTTCCCGGGCCAGTCGTACGCCTCGAGCAGTCCCATCGACTCGGCGGAGAACGTTTTCAGTTCCCGCTGATGCTTCCCGCACAGGTCCTTCAGAAAGTGTTCTGCCAGAAGAGGAACGTCTTCTTTCCGGTCGCGCAAGGGGGGGAGATGGATCTCCACGACGCTGAGTCGGTAATACAGGTCCGCGCGCAGCGATCCTGACTCAAGCGCCTCGGAGATGTTTTTGTTCGTGGCGGCAACGACACGAACGTCGACCTCGATATCCTCGTGCCCGCCCAGCCTTCGTATGGTCTTCGACTCGAGGGCTCTCAGCAGCTTGGCCTGGACCTGCGGATGCATCTCCGCAAGTTCATCGAGAAACAGCAGCCCCTGGTGCGCCCGCTCGAAGCATCCCGGCCGTCGTGATGCCGCTCCCGTGAACGCTTCCCGCTCGTGTCCGAAGAGCTCATTGTCAATGACGTCTTTCGGCAGTGCCGCGCAGTTGATGGCCACAAGCGGGCTCTGGGGCGCCCCGCTTCTGGCATGGATCAGGCGCGCAACGATCTCCTTTCCTGTCCCGCTCTCCCCGGTGACCAGCACGGGAGCGGAAGAGGGAGCGACGAGATCGATGATGTGTGAGATGTCGGCAATGGCGGGGGATCTGCTGATGAGCGCGGGTGTGGAGGGACCTGGCATCCCGGTAGGCTCGGGACGCTCCGATGGGGCGACTCGTGTGGCACGCTGTATTTCGCGCCCGTCGAATGACATAGAAAAGAACGACCTCGGAAACATTTCCCCCCACCCGTGGTTCGGTTATCCTGGACGGGGGAACCCAGGCACCGAATTACTATTCCTCACGGGAATCTCAACCACCCAGACCCGTCTTCAGCTTCCAGAGGGAGGAATTCCGCGTCACAACTTACAACATTCTGAATTAATAACCACCAATATTGCAATAAAATCTGTGATTCTTATCACCGCCCCGCAAAAAGATGATGAAATACTCAACAACAAAAATTGCGATTATTCGCGCGGTGGGACCGAAGATCTTATTACGTAAATACCGCTCTTCGTCACAAATGTTGCCGGAACGCTGCGGAACAGCTTGAAGTAACGGCTCTGAACGGCAGCAAACGTACAGAAGATAAGGTCGGTAGGTTACCTGAGTATAAGTAAACCATTAAGAAAGTGTAATTCCCGGATGGCTCAGGTATCGGTAAAGTTACGTCCTGAAAGTTCAGTGAACAAGCAGTATCCTCCGTACCTCCATGTAGTCGCCCGCCTGGATTCTGTAGAAGTACGTTCCGGAAGCAAGATTTGTCCCGTCGAATACCACCTCGTAGTATCCCTTGTCCTGAGCCGCATCGACAAGTGTAGCGATCGGTTGCCCCAGCGCGTTAAAGACTATCAGCTTCACTCTCGCCGCAGCAGGTATGCCGTACCGTATTCTGGTGGTCGGATTAAACGGATTGGGGTAGCTCTGGAGCAGCACATATTTCTTCGGTGGTGCCTGAGGGGGAGGGGGGATCTCCATTGTGGCCGCGGTAGAATCGGCCCCGAATGACGAACCACCGCTGTTCGAGGCGGCTATCCGGTAGTGATATGTCGCGCCGGGCGTCAGGCTCTGGAGCATCGCGCTGACGGCAACCGCGCTCGTGCCGGAGCCGGCATCCCCCTGCTGCGTGGAAGAACCGTATGATGCCGTCGGACCGTATTCAAAATGGAATGTTGTGGCGTGTCCGTTGGGGTTCACGGTACCCGTCAGGCGGCACCCCGTGGTGGAAACACTGTCCGCGGTCCCCGTAACCACCGCAGGGGGTGTGACGACGACAGCGGCTGTAACAAATGTGGTGTCATTCCCGCGCGATGTGCCGGCTGTATCGGTTGCCACGACCCTGTAATGGTACGTCGTGGCCGCAGAAAGCCCCGCGATGGCCGCATTTACGGCAAGGGGGCTGGTGCCCGACCCGGCATTCTGGGGCGATGTTGAAGTGCCATAGCCGGACGTTGTGCCGTACTCGAAGTGATATGTCGCAGCCGTGCCGTTCGGGTTCACTGTTCCGTTGAGCTGCGCCGATGAGGCAGTGATTGCGGTTGCGCCCCGCGTTGCCGCCGCCGGCGGAGCGGCAGGCGTCAGCGTGGAGAATGTCGTGTCGTCCCCGAGCGACGTGCCGCCGGCGTTTGTCGCCGTGAGGCGGTAGTGGTACACCGTCCCGGCACTCAGCCCGCTCAGGGCTGCGCTGACAGGGATCGCGTTCGTCAGTGAGCCCGCGCTCACCGTGAGCGTTACGGATCCGTAGCTTTTCGTCAGACCATACTGGAAATGGTATGTCGTCGGGAGGCCGTTGGCATCGACGCTCCCGTTGAGGACTCCCCCGGTGGATGTAATCCCGGTGGCGCCGAGTGTCACCGTGGCGGGCGCCTGCTGGGGGAGCGCCGCGGTCGTGAACGACGAGTCGCTGCCGTGCGTGGTCCCGCCGGTATTCGATGCTACAAGCCGGAAGTGATAGACTGTGGCCGGCGAAAGCGAACTCAGTGAAGCGCTTGCCGAAATCGTTGACGTCCCCGCCCCCCCGTTCTGTGCGGCGGTGGAGACGCCGTAGGACGGCGACAGCCCGTACTCGAAGTGATATGTCGTGGCAAAGCCGTTGGGATTGAGCGTGCCGTTGAGCTGAGCGCCCGTGGTTGTGATGCCGGTCGCCGCGCCCGTCGCTGCCGCGGGGGGCGTTGCGCCGGCCGCCGCAGTCCTCAGCGTGTCGTCGTTGCCGTTGACAGTGCCGCCGCTGTATGTTGCCACAACCCTGTAATGATAGAGTGTGGCGGCCGTCAGACCGGTGATCGTCGCGCTCACGGCGACAGAACCGCTCCCCGACCCCGCGCTCTGTGTCGTGGTAGTCGTACCGTATGACTGCGTGAGGCCGTATTCAAAGTGGTACGATGTCGCCACACCGTTGGGGTTGACCGTCCCGTTGAGCGTTGCTCCCGAGGATGTGATGCTCGTGGCCGCGAGCGTCACCGGCACGGGCGTCAGGGGGTGCTCATACGCGATTGCGGCGTCAAACGTCTCCCTGATGAAAGCCGAGTCGATCAGCGACACGGCCAGGTTGCTCGGGTGATCACCCCCGGGTCCCTCGTCAAAGCTCCCGTAGATCGGGTCGCAGTAGCCGTCCAAGCGGCTTGCAAGCTTGTGGAAGACATCGAACACGTAAACGTTCGGCGGAAACGCGCCGAACGAGTCCTTCCCCTGAGCAAGGGTATCCTTCGCCCAGATCGAAAAGAGATTCGACCACTGGTCCCGATCCGAGTGGCCGTCTGTCGCCGCTGGGTAGTCCGTCCAGATGCAGAAGAAGTTGTTCGGGTGGGCCCTCATGAAGCTGACCATATCACGCCACTCCGTCTTGTAGGCGCGTATCGAGTCTGCCGTGCTCATGAACTGCGTTGCGAGATAGCAGGTCTTGATCACGATGACGGGGTAGGAGGAGAGGAAGCTATCCAGCGTAACGCCGTAGGCGTCCCTCCTGTTGATAATATTGTCCCACCGGTACCAGTTGTTGTCGTTTGCCGATGACGGGTCGGGGGCATACACCTCGTCCATCGTGACCGCGGTGCTGCCCGAGTACCCGCGCGCGTTGTTGTAGTTTGTGATCTCCTTCGGGATCGTCGTCGGTGGCGTCAGGTTTGAGACCCGGGACCTGTCCCAGAAGCAGTTGCCGACAGAGTGGTGGAGGAATATCGCGCGCCGGAATTGGGCGGTAGAGGTGGCAGCGGAGAGAATGACAAGGCAGAATAGCAGTATCTTCTTCAAGGCCCCCCCAGGAATTACCACAAATTTACGCAATTTGCCCCACTCAATCAACCAAGAGTGATTCTCGTCACAATTTCCTTTAAGGGAATGAGCGAACTTACGGCAGGACAGTAGAATATGCTGATCCTTGAAGCGCACAGAGTCGAGGTTCCCCCATGATACCTGCCTCTTCCATTGAGCTTCAGGGCCCCGCGCTCGCAGGGGTTCCCGAACAACTGCCTCCCCTCTCGCTCCACCAATTGCCGCCGCCTCCGGGAGATTTCACCGGCCGCACGAAAGCCATCGAGACGCTCGTTGAAAACGTCCGGTTCGAGGCGGTGGATATCGTCGGCCTCTTCGGCATGGGAGGCATCGGCAAGACGACGATCGCGTTGAAGCTCGCGGAGGAATTGACTCCCCGGTATCCCGACGCCCAGATCTACGTGGATCTCAAGGGGGCGGACACCGCACCCCTTTCCCGCATCGGCGCCATGGGGCGCGTCATACGCTCATTCGATCCGGTGAATCCCGTTCCCTCCGTGCCCGAGGAGATCGAAGGGAAATACCGTTCCATCCTGAACGGGCGCCGCGCGATCATCCTCCTCGACAATGCCGCAAGCAAAGAGCAGGTGGCCGCGCTGGTCCCGCCTGAAGGCTCGCTCCTCATTCTCACGTCGCGCTTGCGGCTTGCGATCCCGGGTCTCTTCGGCTACGACGTGGACCTGATGAGCCCCGGCGAATCGCGCGAGCTGCTCCTGAAGATCGCGCCGCAGCTTGACAACAGGGCCGATGAGCTTGCGCGCCTGTGCGGGCACCTTCCCCATGCGCTCAGGAAATCCGCCAGCCTCCTGCTTGAATACCGGGACCTCTCCGTCGACGACTGTCTGACGCGCATCGCGCAGCCGCACGAGAGGCGCTCTTTCGTCGAATACGCCGTCGCCCCCGCCTACGCGCGGCTCTCCGCGGAGCTGCAGCGCCTCTGGCGCATGCTCTCGGTGTTTCAGGAAGATTTCAGTCCGGCCGACGCCGCCGCGCTCTGGGGGATGAACCAGTCCGCGGCGCAGGATTTTCTGAGCGTGCTTCTCTCATCGAGTCTCCTCATGTGGAGCGGGCGGGACCCGGGCTACAGGATGCACGATCTCGTACGGCTCTGGGCGAACTCCCGGTTCTCCGACGAGGAGCGTCGTGCGGCGCAGCAGCGGCTTGCCGAGTACGGCGTGGCGGTTCTGGCCCGCGCCAACGAGCTTTATCTGCAGGGTGAAGAAGGGCTCAATCACGGCCTGCTCCTGTTTGACGCCGAGAGGTCGATCATCGAAGCAGGGTGGGGGTGGGCATCATCGTATGCCGAACAGGATGACCTGGCCGACAGGCTGTGTGTCCGTTATCCCGTCGCAGGCCGGGATATCCTGGACATACGGCAGACTCCCGCCCAGCGGAACCACTGGCTCCAGGCCCCCCTGGCCGCGTCGCGCCGGACGGGGGACAGGTATGCCGAAGCGATACTCCTCTGCGATGCAGCGACGGCCTACAGGCGCATGGCCGAATTCGACCATGCCCTCGAGTACGGGATGCTGGCTCTCACGCTCTCCCGCGACATCGCGGAAAGGCGCACAGAGGCGGAGGCCCTCCGCCTGATGGGGGACGCTTATGCGGGGAAGGGGGAGCTCCCTTCGGCGCTTGAGTACCATGAGAAGTCGCTCGCACTTGCGCGGGATCTCAGGGACCGCCGCGCGGAAACCCGCGCGCTCGGAAGGATTGCGAAGGATCATGAGCTTGCCGGCGATTTCCTGCGGGCTCTCGAGCGGGGTGACGAGGCACGGGCGGTGGCCATCGCCATCGGCGACAAGTGCGCCCAGGCGGACCACCTTACCTGTCTCGCGGAAATCACCAACAGGACGGGGGATTTTCGCAGGGGGATCGACCTGGGCAACGAGGCACTTGTCATTGCCCGGTCCATGACGGACCGCCGGAGAGAAGGGGCTGCCCTCGCCACACTGGGGCGTTGCTACTCTGCGCAGGGGGACGCCCGGCGGTCCATTGAATGTCACGAGCAGCACCTGAAGATCTGCCGTGAGCTGGGTGACAGGTGCGGCGAAGGGGGTGCGCTGGGGATGCTCGGCAACGCGCTCGCCCGCACCGGTGACGCACGCCGTGCGCTGGACTGCTACCAGGAGCTTCTCACGCTCGTGCGCGAATTCGCTGACCGATCCGCGGAGGCCACGGTGCTCGGGAAAATCGGCAAAGCCCGCTCCCGGCTGGGTGAGACGCGTGTGGCCATCGAATGTCACTCGGAGCAGCTTCGTATCGCGAGAGAAATCGGCGACAGGCACTCAGAGGCAAACGCTCTCTGGAGCACCAGTCTGGCGCTTGACAAGCTCGGCGACAGGGTTCAGGCCATCACGCACGCCGAAGCCGCCCGCAAGGTCTTCGGCGAGGACGGCAACGCCGAGTCGGAACGCATTGCCCGTCAGCTTGTGGAATGGGGCCAGTTTCCGGGTGCCTGATATTGTACACCTGAACAACCCTGGCCCCCGTCCGAATTTCGGACGTTCTCCCTCGTGGCATTCCCATCCCCGCAAGTCCATTTCTTAGACCACTTAACGGCTTCAGGTCACTCCGGGCTTTAAGGTGACAAGGGTGGCACCTAACTTGCTCCCTTCCTCCTGTCAAAAGACACCCTTGGAGGCTACATGAAGTCTTTTCAGGATTGGAAACTTCGGACAAAACTGCTCTCGGGCTTCGCAGTCATTGTCGTCGTCGCGCTGGTGATCGGTATCGTCGGCATCACGCAGATGCACAGTCTGGCGGCCTCAGACATGCTGATGTACGAAAAGATGACGGTCCCCCTTGCTCAACTCGGGGACATACAGTCTGATGTCCAGGCAACGGCCGCACAGGTCTACACGCTTCTCCTCTCGTCAGACCCGCAGGAGGACCAAAAATCCGAGGCGAAGGTCAACGCCTTCCAGGCTCGTATCGACAAGACAATCCCGGAATTTGACAAAACTATCATCGCAGCCTCGATTCGGGATGCCTTCAACGAGTTCGTGGCGGCGCGCAACGAGTACACCCCCAAGCTTCGTGAGATCATCGCAATGGCGATGGCCGGGAAGAAGAAGGAAGCGTACGCGTATGCCCGCGCCGAGGTCGCGCCGATCAGGGCCAAGATGGCTGCGGCCCTCCAGAAGCTGGTCGATCTGAAAAAGCAGAGAGCCCAGGAAACCGCCACAGCAAACTCCGATCTTGCAGAGCGCGCCACATGGATTACGTGGCTGGCGATCGGGCTGGGCGTCTTCCTCGCCGTTGGCATCGGACTGGTAATTGCTGCTCTTCTCAGCAAACGGCTTCAGGACCTGTCTTCGAAAGCCACGACGCTCGCCTCCGGTGACCTCACCGTTCGCATCACAGACGCCCATCAGGATGAGATCGGGCAGCTCGCACAGGCGTTTGCGCAGATGGTACAGAATCTCCGTGACACGATTGCCCAGGTGGAAGAAGCCTCGGCGGCGGTGGCCAGTGCCAGCTCTGAAATCTCCTCCAGCACCGAGCAGATGGCCTCCGGCACGCAGGAGCAGACGACGCAGGCCGGCGAAGTCGCCTCCGCCGTTGAGGAGATGACAAAGACCATCGTGGAGAATTCCAAGAACGCGAGCGACACCGCCGAAGTTGCCAAGCAGGCAAAGCACGCGGCCGAGCAGGGAGGTCAGGTGGTAAGTGAGACCGTGACCGGAATGAAGAGTATCGCCGAAGTGGTCAATCGTTCGGCGGAGACAGTCAAGGCGCTCGGCAAATCCAGCGACCAGATCGGCGCGATCATCAGCGTCATCGACGATATCGCCGACCAGACAAACCTGCTCGCGCTGAACGCTGCCATCGAAGCCGCCCGCGCCGGGGATCAGGGAAGGGGATTTGCGGTTGTGGCGGACGAGGTCCGGAAACTGGCCGAGCGGACCACAAAGGCAACGAAAGAAATCGCCGGGATGATCAAGGCCATACAACACGACACCGCCGGCGCCGTGAACTCCATGGCGGAAGGTACCGCAAAGGTTGACGACGGAATCGCGCTGGCCGACAAGGCGGGGATGTCACTCAAGGAGATTGTCAGCGTCTCACAGAGGGTCACGGACATGGTCTCCCAGATCGCCGCCGCAAGCGAGGAGCAGTCAAGCGCCAGCGAGCAGATCTCGAAGAACGTCGATGCGATCAGCAGCGTCACGAGCGAGACCGCGACGGGGGTGCACCAGATCGCGAAGGCCGCGGACGATCTGAACCGCCTGACGGAGAGTCTGCAGCAGGTGCTGTCGAGATTCAAGCTTTCGAGCGGCGATCATCACGTGCAGAGCACTGCGGAAGCCAGGGGAGTGTCACGCAAATCCTCGCATGACGTTCCGAAATCCAATCTGGCAGTGCGGGAGAACGGGGCAATCGTTTCTGGGTCGTGAAATCACTCCCAGGGCCTCCACACCCTCACACAGGCGTGGAGGCCTCTCATCCGGGGAGGAATTGCTGCGGCCCTACCGCTTGGCTGCGTAGACCACCTGCGCGACAGCTCCCGTGATGATTGCAGCCCCAACCACCACGGTGAACGTATCGCGGAACGCTGACCAGCCGGTCCTGTCCACCTGGATGATATCCCCGGGTTGAAGCCGCAGCTCGTTGGAGGTGAGCTTCGAGAGATCCTCCAGGTTCAGGTGGTATTCCCGCGTCCGGATCTGTCCGCCGGTCTCAACCATCCGTGTCAGCTTCACGTCATTGATTGCACCGTCCGCCGTTGCGCCCCCCGCAAGCGCCATCAGGTTTATCAGGTCCACGCTGCTGGAGATTTCGTACCGTCCGGGCCGCTGAACGAAGCCGATCACGCTCACGATCAGCGTCAGGTCATTCGGCTTGGCGAAGTAGTAGTTTGTCGCGGACGTCGAGCTGGCCGGAGTGATCTGCGCAAATCCGCTCGGCGCGGCGATAACAAGCAGTGTCAGGACAAGGAGAAGATAGCAGCAGGTGTGCGATTTCATTGCTCATTCCCTTTACGATAGAATATGCATTGATATGATTTCGGCGCGTCTCTACTTTGCATGCCCCGCCGCACCCTGGATTCCATACTGTCCGTACCCGTACCCATAGCGTGAAGCAGTCGCGTAGCCTCCGTATGCCTTTCGGGCGTCAAAGTTGTTCAGGACCACGCCGAGAACTCTGGCACCAACGCTTTCCAGTGATTCCGCGGCACGCTGGATTTCCAGCGAACGGGTCTGGTCGTAGGAAATCACAAGGAGTGTGCCGTCCACTTCGGTTCCCAGAAGGCTCGCATCCGTTGCTGCAAGAACGGGCGGGCTGTCCAGAAGCATAACGCTGTGGGTCTGGAGGGCATGCTTGAACAGGGCTTTCATGCCCTGGGATCCCGGGATCTCCACGGGGTTTTCAGTCACCGTCCCCGCACAGATGACATCCAGGTTTTCCAGTACATCTTTTTGCACTACCTCGTCGAACGTGGATTTGCCGAGGATGAAATCCGAAAGCCCGGGGCTCCTGCGAATCTTGAAGAACTCGTGGAGGACCGGACGGTACATATCCGCGTCCACCAGCAGTATGCGCTTCTCCACCTGGGCAAACGCTATGGCGAGGTTGGCGACGGTGGTGGACTTCCCTTCAGAAGGACTGGCGCTGGTGACCATGACGCTCCTCAGCGGCCGGTCGTGCTGCGCATACTGCACGTTTGTCCTGAGATTTCTGTACGATTCCGCGAATGTCGACCGCGGTCCAACGAATGATATCAGATGAGGATCAAAGGGCTCCTCTCCATCAGGCTTGGGGGGCGGTTCGCCGTGCGCCAGCCGGCTTCTCACTGTCTGGACGATGCTCGCGCGCAGGTGCCGGTACGACTCCGCGACGGCCGAGTCCTGCCCGAGCATTGATATCAGGTGGAGGTCGAACGGGTCGCCGTTAGCCGGCCGGAGCGGGGACCAGCGGATATTCGGTTTTCCCCCCTGCATTCTGCTGACGGTGGAAATGGACCTGAACCCAAACCGCTTCAGGTCTTCGGGAGTCCGTACGCGGACGTTGAAGCGTTCGCGGGTGATCACAACCGCCACGCCGAGCGCCAGTCCCGCCAGCACACCCAGGATCAGGTTCAGCTCAACCTTGGGACTGACCGGCTTACCGGGGACGAGTGCCGGATCAACGATGTCGACATAGCCAAACTCGGATTTTTCTGTAATCGCCGCTTCGTTGTATTTCTCCTCGATCAGCAGGTACAGTTTTTCGTTGCTCAGCCGGGAACGCTGCAGCCTGGCCAGGTCGATGCTCTTCTTGGGTATGCGGTTGAACTGCTTCTCGTAATCGGCGATCACGCTGCTCAGTGCCCGCTCCCTCGCTGAGAGACCGCCGAGCTCTATCTGCTGCTCGATGATCTTTTGCTTGGTCTGGGCCAGGTACGCCGCGCTTCCTTCCCCGGGGAGTGACGGGACCAGGGATTTCATGAACTCGGATGTCCGGCTCTGCAGCTTCTCCTTGAGCGACGCAATCTGCCTCTCTGTTTCGTTCAGTTTGTCCAGGTACAGCTTCTGCCCGATCATCTGGGGATTCTGTGCGATGATCACATCGCGCTGGACCTCAAGCCTGGCCAGTTCTTCCTGGAGGAGGCGGACGTAGCTGTCGTTCGATTCCCCGATGGAGTGTGCCACCGCGGGCTCCTGGCGCGCGAGTTCCTCCTTGTAGGAATTGAGCGTCTTCTCCCGTGAGCTGATTTCAACGCGCATGGCATCACGGCTGGCCTCGAGCTGCGAAAGCTGCTCCACCACTTTCTTCGTCTCATCATCCAGCGAGACGGTCCCTGAGCTGTTCATGTAGGCCTGCAGTGCCGCCTCGGTCGTGTCGAGCGCCTGTTTCTTCGCTTCCCCCTGGCCCTGGAGAAATTCCCGGACGGCGCGCGAACGGGTCCGGCTGGCGGTCAGGTTTCTCTCAACGTAGGATTCGGCGTACACGTTGGCGAGAAGAGCCGCTTCGCGCGGGTTCGTGCTTCGCGCGCTGATCTTGATGATATCGGACTCCCGGATCGGCATGAAGTCGACCGCCCCGTCGAGCCGCGACATGATCTGCTCGGGGGAGCAGGTCATCATGGAGTCCTTGTCTCCCCGGTACTGGATAATCGGTATGGGGGTCGTGTTGTCGGGCGGAAGCGTTTTCCGTTCCAGGAGTGTCTGAGCCGCCGCCTGGAGCATTGAACTCGACTTCAGGATTTCCAGCTCGTTCGTGATCTTGTTCAGTGTCGCCACGCCTGTGACGTCGACGGCAAACGGCAGCGAGCCGCGCGCTCCTCTCATGTCGATCAGGACAAGCGAATTCGCCTCATAGACGGGGCTCTTGAACAGGGTGTAGATCGCGGCGACAAACGTCACCAGGATAAGGCAGAACAGAATCGTCCCCTTCTCCCTCAGGAACATCGTGAGGAATTCTGTCTTGATGGGCTCGTGGGGGTTTGACTTGCCGGTTCTGCCGGTAGAACCGGGCCGCTTCGTGTCACTGTTTGGTGCCATGGTGGGAGCCTTGCCGTTGTTGCGACATCTCTCTGCGAATGCGTCAGACCGAGAGCACTCCGTCTGCGGGAAAAGATGGCCAGTGAAGGAACGGGACTACGGGAGTTGGATATTGCGGACAGCGCGCTGGAGAGTTCTTCTCCTTATAAAGTATAGACTCTTTCCGGGAAAGTAAAGGTGACCACGGGCACCTTTTGCGGAATTTCGGCGGCGCAAGTATTTACGAAAAACATGTTCTGTCACAAATCAACACCCGCATCCTGCGAAAGTTGCAGAAAAAATCTCAAGCGCTCGTCGGCAGCATGACAGCGTCTGCACTATTGTTATTATATTCGCATTGTCCTAATATTCCTCTCAACTCAGGCCGGAAAGGCGGGACCCATGTTCAAAGACAGCACACTCCTGATTACCGGGGGCACCGGGACGTTCGGCGACGCTGTGTTGCGCCGGTTCCTCGGAACGAAGATAAAAGAGATCCGAATTTTCAGCCGCGACGAAAAGAAACAGGAAGAGGTGCGATTCCGGTACAGCGACCCGAAGATCAAATTCTATATCGGCGATGTCCGTGATTACGAGAGCGTTGCCTCCGCGATGGTGGGGGTGGATTACGTGTTCCATGCAGCAGCGCTGAAACAGGTGCCATCGTGCGAGTTCTACCCGTTTGAGGCGATGAAAACAAATGCCATCGGCGGCGAGAACACCATGAACGCGGCGATGGCCCACGGTGTCAAGCGCGTCATCGTCCTGAGCACCGACAAGGCAGTCTATCCCATCAACGCCATGGGAATCTCAAAGGCGATGATGGAGAAGCTGATGGTGGCGAAGTCCAGGATATCCAGCAAGGACGGAACAGTCCTGTGCGGCACTCGTTACGGTAACGTGATGGCGTCGCGGGGATCTGTCATCCCCCTCTTCATACAGCAGATCAAGGCGGGTCAGCCGCTCACGGTCACCGACCCCGAGATGACCCGTTTCATGATGTCGATTGAAGGCGCTGTCGATCTGGTACTATATGCGTACGAGCACGCCAACCCCGGGGATATATTCGTACAGAAGGCCCCCGCCGCCACGATCATGACGCTCGCTCTTGCGCTGAAGAAGGTGTTTCATGCCGACAATCCGGTACGCACCATAGGCACACGACACGGAGAAAAGCTGTACGAGACACTTCTCACACGGGAGGAATTGTCCAAGGCGGAGGATCTCGGCGGGTACTACCGCATCGTTGCCGACAACCGGGACCTCAACTACAACGCATATTTCGTCGAAGGACGGGAGCATGTCTCCGCCCTCCAGGACTATAACTCCCATAACACGCACCGCCTGGACGTGGAGGAGCTGGAGCAACTTCTGCTGGGGCTCGACTACGTGAAGACACAACTGGAAAGCTGGCACCGATGATCCGCGTGCTTGTGACAGGAGCCGGGGGATTTATCGGCCGGAACCTCACCGTGGCTCTTCAAAGGCGAGGAGACCTTCAGCTCTCGACGTTTGAAATCGGAGACCCGGGGAACCGGCTTGAGGAAGCGCTTGGGGCCGCAGATCTGATCTATCACCTGGCGGGAGTCAACAGGCCCGAGAAGGTCGAGGAATATGCCGCAGTCAACGCCGGTCTGACCCGTACCGTGGTCGACACGCTGCGCCGGGGAACCCGACGACCCGTTATCATCCTCGCATCCTCGACACAGGCGCTGCTGGATAATCCGTATGGGAAAAGCAAGCTGGAGGCGGAGGAGATCCTGCGGGACTATGCTGCAAAGGACGGGGGAGGGGCCCGCGTGTTCCGGCTGCCGAATGTCTTTGGAAAGTGGAGCCGGCCGAACTACAATTCTGCGGTCGCCACCTTCTGCCACAATATTGCCCATGGCCTGCCGATCACCATTTCCGACCCCGCCAGGGTGTTGCAGCTTGTCTATATTGACGACGTCGTGCGGTCATTTCTGACATATCTCGATTCGAAGCCCGAGTGCACGTTTGAGCTCTGTGAGGTTGAGCCCGTTTTCAACGTCACCCTTCAGGCGGTGGCGGACACCATCCTCCGGTTCAAAGAGATGCGCAGTATCCTGGTGAGTCCCGACTTCAGCGATCCTTTCGTGAAGCGCCTCTATCCTGCATATCTGTCGTACCTCGAACCGACTGAATTTGCCTATCCCCTCAGCAAGAAAACTGATGATCGGGGGACGCTTGCCGAATTGCTGAAATCGCACCATATGGGGCAGATTTTTGTATCCCGCACAAAGCCTGGAGTCACCAGGGGAAACCATTTCCACGACTCAAAGATTGAGAAATTCTGCGTCCTGGAGGGTGAGGCTGTGGTGCGTTTTCGCCATATTGTGACCAACGAAACCGTGGCTTACAACGTGACAGGAACGGATTTCAAAGTGATTGACATTCCACCGGGCTACACCCATTCCATCCAAAACGTCGGATCATCGGAATTGATCACGCTCTTCTGGGCGGATGAGATCTTCAATCCGGACAAGCCCGATACCTACCCAGCAAAGGTGATTCAATGAAACGCCTGAAGGTGATGACGGTTGTGGGGACACGCCCGGAAATAATCCGTCTTTCCCGCGTCATAGCTGCGCTCGAACGGGAAACTGAACACATCCTCGTGCACACCGGCCAGAACCATGATTTCGAGCTGAATGAGATCTTCTTCAGGGATTTGAATCTTCGCGCACCCGACCACTATCTGAATGCGGCAGGAACGACTGCCGCGGAGACGATCGGGAAGGTCATCATCAATGTCGACCCCGTGCTCCAGAAGGTCATGCCTGATGCGGTCCTGATTCTGGGCGACACGAACAGTTGCCTGGCGGCCCTGCCGGCCAAGCGACGGAAGATCCCGGTATTCCACATGGAAGCCGGTAACCGGTGCTTCGATCAGCGGGTGCCCGAAGAGATCAACCGGAAGATGGTTGACCATATCAGCGACGTCAATCTGCCCTACAGCACAATCGCCCGGGACTACCTGCTGCGCGAGGGATTTCCATCGGACCGCGTCATCAAGACCGGCAGCCCGATGTTCGAAGTGCTCTCCTGCTACGCATCAGGGATAGAGTCATCCAACATACTCGCGACGCTTGGGCTTCAGCCCCGGGAGTACTTCCTGGTCAGTGCGCACAGGGAGGAAAACGTCGATTCTCCTGAATCGCTCAATGCACTCGGCCGGGTCCTCGAGGCGCTGGCGCAGACTCATGGGAAACGTATCATATTCTCCACCCACCCCCGGACCCGCAAGGCTGTCGAAGCTGGCAAACTCACTGTGCCAAAGCTCGTCGAATTCCACAAGCCCTTTGGTTTCCTCGACTTCGTCAAGTTGCAGACGAACGCATCAGTCGTCCTCTCCGACAGTGGCACGATTACCGAGGAATCATCGATCCTGAACTTCCCTGCACTGAATATCCGTGAGGCCCATGAGCGCCCGGAAGGAATGGAGGAGGGTGCTGTCATGATGACCGGCCTCAATCCGGAACGGGTGCTTCAAGGGGTGGCGATGCTGGGCCGCCAGGGACGAGGGAAAGACCGGACACTGAATATCGTGCGCGACTACGAGGCGGGGAATGTTTCCGAAAAAGTTGTCCGAATCATTCTAAGCTACGTGG
>Ga0335069_10000114_pt1 | contig 138203 bp, 118 predicted proteins | sample Lox_Sample_11_FD_206714 | JGI IMG/M metagenome (GOLD analysis project Ga0335069, IMG submission 206714) | Soil microbial communities from Loxahatchee National Wildlife Refuge, Florida, United States - Lox_Sample_1.1 | ecosystem: Environmental > Terrestrial > Soil > Wetlands | place: USA...
AGGGGCTCCTGGCGCAGACCATCACGTTCGCTCCGCCAGCCCGGGTGGTCTACGGCACGGCCCAGATCGATCTTTCCAAGGTGGCCAGGGCGAGTTCGGGGCTGGCGGTTTCGTTCCATGTGATCAGTGGACCGGCAACACTGCATGGAGCTGATTTGGCGATCAGGGGCGCGGGCGCGGTGGTGGTGCGGGCCAGCCAGGCCGGCTCAAGCTCCTACGGGGCTGCGCCGCCGGTCACGAAGATCATCACAGTGATTCCGGCGACGCTTAACGTGACTGCGACGAACCTTTCGGTTCCGTTTGGCAAGGCGATTCCGGCGCTGAAGTATACCGTGTCGGGCTTCGTCAACAAGGACCCCTCAACGGTGGTGAGCGGGAGGCCGCTCGAAACCACGACTGCGAAGGAGGGCTCTCAATTCGGCCATTATCCAATCACCATCACGAGAGGATCGTTGAGGGCAGCCAACTACACGTTCGCCTTTGTGGACGGGAAACTGACCATCACGGCGCTGGGGACAGCCGCGGCGCCGGCGTTCAAGCCGGCGGCCGGTACTTACAAGACCAGCGCGTCGGTTACGATCACGGACGTAACGCCGGGAGCGGTGATCCACTTCACCATCGGCGTCAACACCACGCCCACGGATACGTCAACCAGGTACACGAAGCCGATAACGATCATGAAGAACCAAACCATCAAGGCCATCGCCATCGCTCCGGGCTACCACGAAAGTCCGGTGGCCTCGGCGGCCTACACGATCGACTGAGTTCACATCTCAACCCTCTGATCGCCGGGCGGTGCAAGCTCACCGCGCCTGCGATCGTTCGGAGGTTTCCGTCAGAACTGTGATGTAGTCCTGAGCCGGAACACGCCGACGCGCAACTTCGCGATTGGCAGGGGTAGCTTTGATTGGAGTGTCGTTCCATTCTCGTGGCGCCAACGCCGCGGGGGTCAGATGGTCGATGCGCTGGACGGAGCGGTTGGGGAGTCCCGGAAGAACCTGAGCCAGGTACCATCTTGCCAATGTGCCAGCCAAAGGCTGGCAACGCTCTAGAAGGAAATCTCCGTTGTTGCCTTCTTGGCCTTGCGCTCTGCCATTGGGTCTACGCCGGTGGCCAGCACCTTGCGCGCCTCCGTGTGGCGCTCTCTGGCGAGAAATAGCGGTACATCGGGATACTTGCCAATGGTCATGAGCTTGGACCGCCCCTCATACCGAAAGGCCCAGCGCCAAATCTTTCCCCTAGCAGGGGTCACCCACAGGTACAACCCTCCACCATCACTGACCTTATAGTGCTTTGTGTCCGGCTTGATTCGCTTGGTTTGGATCACTGTCAACCGCATGGAAGCCACCTTCTGGCAATGTACCCACAGATCACAGCCGATGTACCCACAGATGTACCCGCACGAGCTGTCGGCTTCCAGAGCAGCTAAATGGACTCCCTAAAGCAATAAAATGTTCGTTTTCAGCGGATTGTTACTCTCGATTGGACTTCTTAAGATCTTCTTGGAAGGCATAATGGCGGAGAGGGAGGGATTCGAACCCCCGATACCCTTACGAGTATGCCTGATTTCGAGTCAGGTGCATTCAACCGGGCTCTGCCACCTCTCCGTGTCGCCTGGGCACTGGTTGGCTCTGTCAGTTTAGCGGCAAACGGGCTCGGCAGACAAATAAGGGCGCGTGAGACTCTGGATGACTCGGAACGCGATCCGCCGAGCGCCGAGCAATCACCTTCGCCCGATGGCGCGAACGGCGCTGCCCCTCGAGGGCTTGCGAAAATCGGACGGTTATCGAATCGGCAACAGCCTGAACGCATTGCCGCGATATACCTTCTCGAGCACGTCATTCGGCAAATGGAGGCCGTAGATATTCCATCGCCCCTGCCGTGAAGCGTGCGATGGATACTCGAAGTACTCGTCCTCGGTTTCGAGGAAGCGGAAGTAGAGCCGGTACATCCGCACTTCGGGGAGAAGATCGGTGCCGAAGAGAATGCGATCGGCAAAGCGCAGAAAGAACCGCCGTGCAGTGAACGGTTGGCGGCCGAGCTCGGCAGCGCGGGCGCTGATGTCAACGTGTACGTTTGGGTTTTCAACCAGCAGGCGGCTCACGTACGCAAGGTCCTCTGAACTCTCGGCCATGTGAGCGCAGACAAAGGTCGTGGCGGGATGGCGCTGGAAGACCCGGTCGCGCTGGGCCAGGAGCTCGGCTTTGCCGTATTGAGCTCCGTCGAAGCTCCAGTCGGGATGCGCCGCCAACTCCTCATAGCGCTCGTTCGTTGCGTCAACGGGGCGAAAAAATGCGCTCGGGTCAGCGGTATGGAACATCACCGGGATCTTGAGCTCGGCAGCTTTATCGAAAATGGGCGCAAGACGCTCGTCGTCGACGCGCAGAAGTTCACCGTCGCCGTCACGAACGGAAAGACCAAGGTCCTTCCAGAACTTGATTCCGCAAGCTCCCAATTCAACCCATTGCTCGAGTCGGTCAAGGGAGAGCTGGACAAAGTCGCGGCGCTCAATTCCGGACCAATCCATCCAGGCAAACGTGGCAAAGCGTTCAGTGGACACTTTGCGAAAGCGCTTCAGCACCTCGATTGCGGGTTCGCCGGTCAGCATTGTGATATTTACAACTCGCTCGACTCCGCATTCGTCCATCACCCGGAGGACCGATACCGGGTCGAGCGAATCGAGGTGGTTGTGAGAGTCGATCACCGGGAAACGGGGAACCAGCGGAGTGTTGTCCGGCGTCACCAACTCCGATCTGGGATGAAAGTCGCCCAGCGCCAAATCCACCTCTGCCTTGGCCGATACCATGGCGACAAATCTGTCTTCGTTCGTTCCCATATGCAACCTGTTGAAAGCCTAACATCCGCGGTTTTCCGGCGCCGGGAACCGATCCCGCCTCGGGGAGGAAGCATCGCCGGTTGCCAGGCCTCTCCATGCTTCGACCGAAGCAAGCCAGCGAGAATCCCTCTCTCAGCGGTGACGGCAGTACGTGCTTGCTTTTATGCTCAATACGGTACTTTGGTAATCCAATTCCGGTTCCCTCCAGACCGATTTTCCTTATTAAAATGAGTTCAATGACGTCAATTGGCGTACAACGTCATATTATGTCGCTTCACAAAAAATGAGCATCGGCTTACTCTCTTTTCGTAGTCGAGATCAATCGTTCTTTTGGGCGCCGCATGAGCGGATTCTAAGAGTTCAATCCCCCGGGACAAGAAGCACTCGGATTGATCTCCTCATGCAAGCGGATTGGCTTGTCTCTAGAAACGTCCCGAAGGCGCCACTCGCCGCCGGGATTGAGATTCCAGTTTCTGTCGCCTTAGCCCTTCTCCGGTGCTAAGTCAGCTTGGCGGAGCCATGCGCGTCTGAGCGTCGGAGTGCTTGTCTTGTTCATGCTGTCTGGCTTGCACGCCGATCAGTTGCCGGGTTGGAAAGGTGAATCAGGTGAGAGTTCCGTGTCTGGATCAAGCGCCCTGCGTCCATTCCCAATCGAATCCGCCCGCTGAAGGGCAAAATGCCGAGCGCAGATGGTTTGCCACGTTTACCCTTCCTCAAAATGAGAAATCCGTTCTCAAGCATCTGGATTTGAGGAGCATTGAATCGTTTCTCCCCACGTACGAGACAGTTCGCGTGTGGAAGAACCGGCAGCGAAAGAACGTCACGCTTCCATTGTTCCCTACGTACCTGTTTGTTCGCATCAGCCGCGACGAACGGCGCAAGGTCCTGCAGTGTCCAGGAGTTCTTCAGCTGGTCGGCAATCACCGCGAACCGCTGCCCCTGGCCGATTCAGAGGTCGAAGTTCTCCGGTCAGATTATTGCCGCCGCAGGATGATGCCCTATCGGGACTTGGTGATTGGAGAAAAGGTGCGTGTCAGGAGCGGCATCATGATGGGGTTGCAAGGGACGCTGATCCGGCGAAGCGGCGGTCATCGATTCGTTCTCACGATTGAGATGATCAACCAGCACGCGGCGATCGAAGTCGACGCGGAAGACACGGAGCCCCTTAACTCCTGAGCCTCTTTCTCGCGGACCGGACTGGGATGCACTTCTGTGCGCGGCACGCACCGCACCCTTCGCACAGCACTGGATCTCACGCCCACCTCCGGCGCCGGCCTCTGCGTTTGCCCAGCCTGGTGAGCGGGACGGGCGGCCTCCCAGTCGACAAGTCGTTTTCCCGATACACGGGCCCCAAGGCACTTCAAGGCTGTTCAATGAGTTGCTTGCATTGATCCCGGCCGGCGGCGGCCAGTCGCTCGCGCGTTTGCGCCCCCGGTCTCAATTTTTTCTCTAAGCAGCGAGAGTGGCAGATGCCGACACCGCCAAAGAACTCCGAGCGGACAGATAAGATTGTGCAGGCGGCAGTCCAGCTGTTTGCGCGCCAGGGATACCACGGAACCAGCACGCGTGAAATCGCGCGCCTCGCAGACGTGAGCGAAAACACGCTCTTTCGCCACTTCGACCACAAGGAGGACCTCTTCTGGTCGGCCTTGCGATCGCGTTCCGCGGGATTGAAGCTTCGTCGCGACTTACTCGACGGGATCGCAGGCGGCGACGAACTGGAGATCGTTCTGCCGAAAATTATCGATATGCTCGTCGATACTGTAACTTTCAAGCCTGAACTTCTGCGTTTGATCGCCGTTGCGTTTCTTGAGTTGCATTGGAAAACGGAATCCTTTTGCCAGGAGTATCTTTCGCCTATCTTCTCTGCGATCAGCCGGTTTGTTGAGATGAATATTGAGAACCAGCGTGTGCGGAACCTTGATCCCAAAATAGTGACGGCTGCCTTGGTGACCACGGTCATGGCCCACGCTGAAATATCGAGACTGATCGACGGCGATAAGTTGCCTTATGCAGGCAGTCGGGAGGCAGCAAGTGCGTATACAAGGTTCTGGCTGGAAGTTCTGACACCGAAGCCCTTGTCGTCGCAGCGTCCCTATGTGCGGGACAAGAAGGCCTCTGCAGTCTGAACCAACCGGATCCCTACCATTGGCAATTCAATGCGGGTGCACCTGGAACCAGGAGAATCCTATGAGTTCCGCTCGACAGACGGCTCGCCGCTTTAACTCGGAACGCATCGGCCGCCGCCTCGTGGCATATCTCAAGAACTTCACGGTTTTCGCGGTCTCGGCAATACTTGCGTTCGAGTTGCGATTTGACGGCGCAATTCCGGCGCGATACCTCCCCGTGCTGCAGATCTCCCTGGGCATTTGGGTTGGCATTAAAATGGTGGCCTTCATGGCAGGCTCGGTTAATCAAGAACAAGGAAGGCGCACCTCGATTTATGAGGCAAAACGAATCATTTTCGCCAACACGGCAGGATCGATCGCGGGTGGCATCGTCATCCTTCTCGTTCTTGGACCATGGGGTATTCCTCGCTCCCTGTACGCACTGGAGTGGATTCTCTCGTGCTTCTTGCTCCTTGGATGGCGGTTGATAGCGCGAGTGATGGAAACAGCGAGAAAGATGCGCCAGACCGAGGGACTGACTACCAAGGCCCTGATTTACGGCGCCGGTTCGGCAGGACTCGCGCTACTGTGGGAACTTCGCCAGAATCCTTCTTTAATGCTCGATGTTGTCGGCCTGATCGACGACAATCCCCAGACCGCGGGCTTGATTTTTGATGGCAAGCCCGTGCTCGGACCGGGCGAGGAGTTGAGCAGGCTCGTCAGGAAGCACGGAATCAAAATTGTATTGATCTCCATTCCTTCCGCCACAAAGGCCCAGATGGCGCGGATTCTGAAACTCGTCGCAGACTCCGGTGCGGACTGCAAGATGGTTCCTGGATTGAGCGATTGGATCTGGGGAAGTCGGTCGGGGCTGGAGCAGTTCGGCGGAATCATCAAATCAGAGATATTCCACGAGGAACGCAAGCCGGTGCTGCTGATTGGAGGTGCGGGCTATATCGGCTCCGGGTTGCTGCCCAAACTGCTGGACAGCGGTTATCGAGTCCGCCTGCTCGATGCATTCCTCTATGGTGACGACCCAATCGCCCGATGGAAAGACCACCCGAACCTGGAAGTCGTCAATGCCGATTTCCGAAGGGTGGATGTCGTCGTTCGCGCGATGCAAGGCGTACAGGCGGTGATCCATCTCGGAGCTATCGTCGGAGATCCCGCATGCGCCCTCGATGAAGAACTTACAATCGAAACCAATCTGCTCGCCACGCGGATGATTGCCGAAGTTACCAAGGGACAAGGCATTGAAAGATTCATCTTCGCCAGCAGTTGTTCCGTTTACGGCGCGAGCGACAGCTTTCTCCACGAAGACTCGGCTCTTCACCCGGTATCACTGTATGCACGCAGCAAAATTGCATGTGAGAACGTTCTCCTGGACATGAAGACCGATACCTTTCGGCCGGTCATTCTTCGCTTCAGCACGATCTACGGGCTTTCCGGCCGTATCCGCTTTGACCTTGTCGTAAACCTGCTTACGGCCAAAGCCATCGTCGACAAAGCAATCACAGTATTTGGCAGCGACCAATGGCGTCCCTTTCTCCATGTTGACGATGCCGCCCTCGCCGTCCATTGTGCGCTGAAGGCTCCGGAACATGCGCTGCGCCAGATGATCTTCAATGTCGGTTCCGACGACCAGAATTACACGCTGGGCGATGTCGGTCGATTGATAAAGAGCCTGGTTCCGGCTGCTGACCTTCAGTTTTACGACAATGACAGCATCGACCGGAGAAATTACCGCGTCGACTTCTCGCGGATTAACAGATGCATGACCTTCGCAACCGCCTGGAAACTTGAGGATGGAATCCACCAGGTAATCGACACCATCCGCAGCGGCCACATCAAGGACTACAGAAGCCCCCTCTATAGCAATGCAAGGTTCCTCTCCGAAGAAATCGGCCCTCAATCCCTTCGCTTCGCACAGCAACGGTGGATTCGCGATGTTCTCGAGGCACGAAGCAATAACATGGTCAGTGCGACATAGAATGACCCGCTGACACCTCGCTCGTGGCAACGATCGTGCAAATCTAAAGCGTCGTGGGCCGCCGGCCGAATTGCGGGCCGCTGCCGCTGCTTCTTGGCTCGCCAGTTTGCGCTTTCTGATTCCCTGCCCTTCACCGGACTCGATTTCGCGGCACATTTCTCGGAGCACAAGTCAAAGGAAGTCCATTGAGCACTCAAGATCCTGCGAATGCACGAATTCAAACACCGGCCCCCATCGTGACCGGTACAAGCCAGATAGACCCGAGCAGCGATGCGCTGCACGGTTTGATGCGGGTTATCAATAAGCGGCGTAAGTGGATCATTGGTTCTATTTTGCTTTGTGAGTTAGTGGCGGCCTTCATTACGATCATGATGAAGCCCACCTATCAGGCGACTGCGACCATCGAATTGAACAAGCAGGGCTCCGGGATTGATCTCGGCCTTGGCGACGCCCTTAGTTCTACGTTCGGTGGCGGCAACGAGGCGCTGCTAACCGATCTTCAGACCGAAACAGCCATCCTTGAGGGTGACTCCCTCGCCCTCGCCGTAATTCAGCAACTCCGCCTGGAGAACGTGCCGCCATTCGCTTCGCCAAAAGCTCCTGAGGGCAAAGCCAAGGCCGAGGAGCGGCTCCCGCTGGAAAAGGCTCCGATTCGGCGGACGCGGCTGCTGGGAGTTTTTCGGTCGCATCTGCGAGTGGTACCTCAGCGTGGAACACGGTTGATTCAGGTGAGTTTTCAAAGCCATGATCAGAACCAGGCAGCTGAAGTTGCCAATGAGTTGGTAGAAGCCTACAAGAGCAACTATCGCCAGACACACTACAATGCGACGACGGAAACCTCCGGATGGCTGACAACACAACTGACGGATTTGAAGACCAACGTTGAAGAGGCCGAAAGGAAACTCACCGACTTCGAGAAAGCCAACGGGATTCTCAGCTTCAACATGGCTACGCCGGCTGGCGGGATTGGCAAAGACGGCATCAAGAACGGCGGTTACGGCAACGCCGAAATCCACAGCCCCATTATTCAAAAACTCGACGAACTGAACCAGGAACTTACCCAAGCCGAAGCCAACCGCATCGGAAAGGAGGCCATCTATCGCCTTACGCAGACGGGGAATGCTGACGTCGTCCTGGGTATTCAGAGTGATACACTCGCCCAGCAGTCGCTGTCGCTCGTCCTTACACAGGGTGGCGGATTGTCAAACCTTCAAGTGCTCCGCTCTCAGCAATCGCAGTTGAAGGTTCAGCTTGCCCAAGCCGCGACATCTCTCGGGCCGAACAACAGGCACCTGAAGGATATCGAAACCCAAATCCGGTCGCTCGATGACGAAATTGGGCAGGAACTGCAACTGATCGCCAAGCGCGCATTCGCCGATTATCAGCTTGCCAAACACACTGAAGATGAAATGCGGCGCCGCTTTGAACAACAGCAGACGGCGGCCGGAAAACTCAATGACGTCGCCATCCAGTTCGCCGTGTTAAGCGACGAGGCAATGTCCCACAAGCTTCTCTACGACGACCTATACACAAAGTTACAGGAAGCAAACATCTCTGCCGGAATCAAGGCGACGAACATAACGGTCGTTTCGCCGGCCCGCACGGAGTCGATACCGGTCAGGCCCAAGCCTGTCACCTATATGGGAGTGGGATTTCTCATTGGGGTCTTTTTGGGCCTCGCCGCCGCATATACGGTCGACACTCTTGACCGCACGGTGAGTACGCCGGAAGAGATTGAGGAGATCACAGGCAGGCCTGTGATCGGAATTATTCCCGATCTGACGCGTTCCGGGAGATCGTACGGCGCCTACATCCGCAAGACTCTTGCCAAGGCGTCGGAGGAAGAAGCTACCGGGACCTTGCAGGTCTGGATGCTGGCGCATCCCGACTCCGTGGCTGCGGAGGCCTTCCGATCCTTGCGAACTTCCATCATGCTTTCCCGAGCAGGCGGAGGCGCCAAGACTATTCTAATTACGAGTTGTATCCCCGGCGAAGGGAAAACGACCCTTACCTCGAACCTCGCTGCCGCATTCGCTCAACATAATAAAAAAGTGATCATCGTTGAGGCCGATATGCGCAGACCGAGAATGCTTCATGTACTCGAGGTCCCAAGCGATGTCGGCTTGAGTAATGTACTAACGGCCACCGCTACTTGCGAAGAGGCCATCGTTCATGGCGCGCAGCTGCCTACTCTGGATATTCTTCCCGCCGGCCCGCAACCGCCGAACCCGTCTGAACTTCTCGGCTCGGCCGCCTTCTCTGAACTATTAGCGAAGCTACGCAGTCAATATGATCTCATCCTTCTCGATAGCCCTCCGGCTTTGTTGGTTGCCGATCCTGTCTCAATTGCATCGCTCGCCGATGCGGTTGTATGGGTATCTCGCGCGGGTGTCGTCACCAGGCCTTACCTCAGCCGCGTTGCAGGATTAATTACGAGAAACGAAATGCCGGTGATCGGCTTCGTTCTGAACGGAGCCTCCAGCGACGACTCCAGCTATGGTTATGGATACGGCTCCTACTATGCGGACAAGTCGGAAAAAGGAGATAAGAAGAATGCCCATGGCGCATAAATCAATTGCGGCATTAATGGTCATCATTTCTTTCCTGCCTGGGGCCGCAATTTACCTGACCGCACAGACAGGGCCGCCAACGGTGCAAGGTCAAACAGGGATGCCGGCGAACCCCGGCGCCGGCAGAGCTTCTGTGCCGATCTCAAGCGGCGCCTTGAGAAACCCCGGCCTTACTGCAATCCCTCCCGACTTTTCCGCCCTGAAGCTCGCACCTGGATACCTTGTTAGCGTAAATGTGCTCGACGATTCTGATTTCGACGGCAATTTCCGTGTGGATCAGCAGGGCGATCTTACCTTGCCCATCATTGGGCCAATTCACGTGGTTGACAAGACCGCAAACGAGGCCAGACAGCAAATTCAGCAAAAGCTTCAAACCGATGAGATCCTGAAGAATCCCCAAGTCAATCTCAACATCCTGGAGTATGCGGCGCTCGAGGTCACAATAATGGGTGAAGTCGCCGCTCCGGGCCGGTATCCGCTCTTTGCTCCGCGCAGCCTCACCGACGTTCTTGCCCTTGCCGGCGGCGTCACTCCTGCAGCCGGGAATGAGGTCTTGATAAGTCCTCAGGGCAGGGACTCTGAAGCAATGGCCGTTCATTACTCCAGAGGAACTGGATCCAAGTCCGTCGAAGGCACAGTCGTGCATCCTGGCGATACCGTGCAGATCAAAAGGGCGGGCATCGTCTATGTCCTGGGTGCGGTCAACCGTCCCGGTGGCTACGTCATGCAGGAAGACGGCACGCTTACCGTTCTCGAAGCAATCTCGATCGCTAACGGAACAACAATGCCCGCGTCCGTAGGCACCATTATTCTGCTTCGCCGCAGTCCCGACGGCACAGCCGCAAGGATTGAACTGCCCCTCAGCAAAATGCAGAGGGGAAAGTACGCAGACATGGCTCTTCGGGCAACCGATATACTGTATGTGCCCACGAGTAAGGTGAAAGCAGCATTGATCAATAGCCAGGGGATCCTGTCCGCAGCCACCTCCGCTGGAATTTACGCCGGAGTTGTTTACTAGGACCGGCCGATCGAAACTGAAATGTTGAACGCAGGTACAGTCGCGCAAGCATTGAATCCTGTTCCGGATCGCTCCCAGGCCGCCGCGACCGCGCCGATTCGCATTGCCATTGTTGTCAGTCATCCGATTCAATACTTCGCCCCGTGGCATCGAGCCGTTGCAGCTCTGCCGGGTGTTGAACTCAAAGTGTTTTTCTGCCGCGACTGGGGTACTAACACCTATTTCGACCGGGACTTTCGAATCGACATAAAGTGGGATATCCCGCTACTCGATGGTTATTCGTGGGAGTTTCTGGCAGAGAGGAAGTCGGCCGCCTTCCTACCCTTCTTCTCCGTGGATAACCCTTCAGTTGGCCAGGCTCTTGCGGGATTCAACCCCGCTGTCGTACTCATTCATGGTTATTCCCATCGGACCATGTGGAGGACCGTCCGCTGGTGCAATCAGAACGGTGTTCCGGTGATGATGAGTTCCGACTCAAATGGGTCCGCGAAGCGTTCCGTATGGAAACGCATAGTTAAGTCTGCGGTTGTGGGTCATTTCTATCGTCACCTTGATGGAGCGTACTCCACGGGCGAGAACAATCGAATCTACCACCAGCAATATGGCATTCCCGGAAGCCGTCTATTCAATGGAACAATGCCTATCGACTGCGATCGACTGGTTCGTTCGACCGGTGAGGAACTGACAGCGCGCGAAGAGATCCGGCGGCGCTACCGCATCCCCGGCGATGCCTTTGTTGTCATATTCGCCGGAAAACTGATCGCGCTGAAGTGCATCCCTCATCTCCTGGAGGCAGCTCAACGCTGTGTTCGCAACGGCCTCAATATTTGGTGCCTTCTTGTCGGAGAAGGACCAGAGCGCTTGCCCATTGAGGAATTCATTCGCAGCCAGGCAATGAATCAGGCGATTCTAACTGGATTTATCAATCAGAGTGAGATTGGAAAGTACTATGCGGCTTCGGATGCAATCGCTCTTATGTCCTGGCGCGAAGCAAAGGGCGTGCCGGTGGCCGAGGCCGGAGTATTCGGATGTCCCGCGATTTTATGCGATCGGATTGGCTGCATCGGACTGACCGATAGCGCCAGGCCGAACGAGAACGCGCTGGTCTATCCCTGGTCGAACATAGAGGCTCTTGCCGGCTGTATCTCGCGCCTTGCTATGGACAAACCGCTTTATGAATCCATGTCCTCGTCGGCGCGCCGAATCGCGCGGGCTCAAGATGTGTCGATAGCCGCTGCCCAGTTGAAGGAAGCGGCAATCCGACTTAGAGCAATGGGCAGGCGAAATCGGAATTCTGGCGGATTGATTTGTCAGTGACCGGATTGGGATCGGAGGTCCTTCCTGCGTCGGGAAGCAGATTGCGGAGCTTTTTCGCACAATACGGAGCAACTGTATTCGGACAGGGGCTTGTTCTTGCACTGGGCGTCTTCACGGGAATTCTCTCGGCACGAATCCTCGGTCCCATGGGCAGGGGCGAATATGTCGCTGTATGTGCGTGGCCTATGGGAATCTCCACCCTCTTTGCCCTTGGTGTCAGCCAGGCTCTTACCTTTCACGTCGGGCGCCGGAATTACCGCATCTCGGAGATTGTCACGGCGGCGGTCGTCATGGGCGCTGTCCAGGGTGCTCTTACGATTGCGGTCGGTATGGTAGTCCTGCCACATGTTTTGCATGGCTATCCACCGGCCGTCGTCAATCTTGGAATTCTGTTTCTCTCACTTACTCCGATGGTAGTGCTGTCGGCGTATGTAAGCAATGTCTTTCAAGGCGCCCAGGACCTGCTTCGCTTCAATGTAATCCGCGTTCTGGCGCCTGCCGTTTACTTTGTCGGCCTGATCGCGATTTATTGTTCTCACTGCAGGTCGCTGTGGGCCGTCATCGCCTCGCAATTGGCCGGGTATGTGAGCGCTTGCGCCGTGGGCGGAGCGCTCATCTGGAGCCGGTTTCGGCCGCAATGGCAATGGAACAGCGCTGCATTTCCCAAGATACTCGACTTCGGCGTTCGCACCCATGCCACGAGTCTTGCCAACTATTTCAATCAGCGCATCGATCAGTTGATCCTTTCGCTCATTCTTCCGCCGAAGCAGTTGGGCTACTACGCGGTTGCCGTCACACTCTCAACTGCGGTCACGGTATTTTCGATCGCTGCCGGCATCGTGACCTTCTCTCACGGCTCAAGCCAGGACCGCGAGATGGCCATCTCAACAATCTCGCGGTCCTTTCGCGCCTCTCTCGCTTGGCTGCTGCTGGCCTGCATTGCCCTCTACGTGCTTTCGCCGCTTCTCATTGACCGCGTCTTCGGGTCCGCCTTCGATAGCTCCATCCTCGCTTGCCGGATCTTGCTTCCCGGCGCGCTGATGATCGGCATGAATCAAGTTCTTTACAACGGATCCAGTGCGCTCGGCCGACCCGGGCTTCCTTCTATCGCCGAGGGAGTAAGCATGGTAATAACAACGGTCGGATTGTACTTACTCGTTCCTCGATATGGATTCGTGGGTGCGGCGATCGTTTCATCGGCCGCATATACGGTCAGCTTTGTTGTCATGTTGATCTTGGCACGACAGTTCCTCGGATTGCCGTTCGGTTCCCTTCTCTTTGGTTACCGGCCATTTCGTCGTAAATTATCGTAGGCACCGGAAGCGACAATGGCGTCTAGAGTCCTCAATCCCGCGCGCATCGAACAACACGAGGGGGCAGCTTTGCTGGTCGCGGTCGTCGGACTACCCCTGGCGCTCGTTGTGTTTCTGCTCTTCGCGTTTGATCGCGGCCCTGATTTCCTTACGTTCGGCGTTTTGGCGATCTTCTTCCTCGGCCTTGCATCGATGTTTCTCCTCACCGGCGGTCCACTTGTAACAGGGTGGTACTCTGCTCCGGGATTCATGACTATTCTCGCCAGCGTTGAGTTTGTTGCGATTCCATTCGTGCGTTTTATCACCGGGGCAGATCGGCTTGATTCCTACTTCCTTCGAGCGTTGATGTATCTTTTGCTGGGCTTTTCCGTGTTCTGGCTTGCTTGCTGGCTTCTTAGAAAGCCGGCCAGCCTGTCCTTTCGACCTGAATTCGCATCCGAGAACCCGAGGATTCTCTTCTTCGCTCTCTTGCTTTTCTGCTCAGGTGCGGCAGCGCAGTTTCTACTCTGGAAACTCGGGATCATCGGGTACGAGGCTTCTACACTTCGCTACACCGCCGACGTGTCTGCAATGGGCCTGCTCAGCGCCGTGTCCAGAGGACTGGATATGGCAATGCTTGTCTCCGGAATCGAATTCTTTGGCAAGCATTCAAAGTCTTTCGCCATCCGCATCATATTTGTGCTCTCATTCACTCTCACATTAGCGTTCGGGCTGATTTCGGGCATGAAGCTCGGAGTGCTCATGCCCCTTTTCACTTTGGCTGTGCTCCTTGGAATTACGCAGAAAAGGCTGCCGCGCATCGTCTGGGCCTTTCCTCTGGTCTATCTTGCGCTGCAACCCTTTGTTACCGCTTACCGTACAAATCTCAACGCCGGGTACGACATGCAAATTGGTACGATCGGCGGTCTCACTAATACGATGTCGAAATCTATCCAGGACGCCCTGAGCGGACGATCAAGCCTCTCGAGCAGCCACCGGTCTTCGTTCGAGACGGCCGGTGCCCGCCTGTCTGTACTGACTCTCTTTCACAATGTGCTGCAGTTGCCCAGTCCGGATTTGCTAAACGGAGATGAGACCGTTTGGATGGCGCCATTTTATCCATTCATTCCGCGGCCGCTTTGGAGGAATAAGCCTGTTTTCAACAAAGGCCAGCGCATGAGCGAAGCGCTCGGCATCGGAAAAGTAAGTTCAACCAATGTGCCCGGAGTAGCTGATATGTACGCGCTGGGCGGGCTTCCAGGAATCATCTCCGGGATGTTTATTTGGGGCGCATGCCTGCAACTGTTCATGAATACTGTTCGTGGAGGCATGACAGAAAAGGGAACGTTCTTCTATGTCCTCATTCTTTTCTCGCTGACCAACATCGAGCGGGATACTGTCGCAATGATCGGCGGCGCGGTCGAAATGGCTTGTATCTTGCTTGTGATTTCTCGGATCATTTACGGCGGAACTTTCTTTTCCTTCCGATCAGCAATTGCTTATACGGTGCCCCGGAAGGTTCAGGCATGAGAGCATTGATTGCCAGCCTTGCGCATTTTTGCGACTCGCACGGAGGAGTGCAGAGAGTTGTGCAGGATGAGGCTATAGAGCTGCGGGATCGGGGCTGGGAAGTTTGGGTCATCGCCGCCGGGAAAGGTCCCCAATCGGAACATGAACTGAGCGACGGGATTCATTTACTGAGATATGTGCCTCAACAAGTTTCCCCGTGGAACCCAGCGCGCCGGTTTGTCCATCAGCGGGCTGCATCGGCCGTCCTTGCCAGGCATTTGCCAAAGATAGATGCGGTTCATGGCCATGCCCCTCTCAGTTATCTGGCCGCGATTGATCTCTATGGGAGACACGTTCCCCGCTGCTACACTCTTCAGTCTCCGGTTCGCATGGAAATGGCAATCGTGTGGCGAAACTCAGGCTTTTTTCGCAGGCTTGTCTCCCCAATCGCGCTCGCCGCTCTCCACGACATCGAAGAGGAATGCGTGCGGCGCTCCAATGTCCTCACCGCGCTTTCGCAGTTCACAATAGACTGTGTTGCCAAGGTTCACAGTCCGCAAATGGCGCGTAGATTTCGCGTAACACCCGCGTGGTGCGAGACATCGAAATATATCCCTATCGAGGATCGCGCTCGCGCAAAGCGCGAGTTGGGATGGCCGACTGACATCCCGGTTCTATTTACGCTGCGCAGGCTTGTGCCGCGCATGGGATTGGACAGGTTGTTGATTGCCTGCAGCCTCCTGCATCGCCAGGGAGTCCCGTTTCACATGATGATCGGCGGAGCCGGACCCCTGCGAGCTGCTCTCGAAGAGCAGGCGCGGCAATTAGGCCTCAGCCTCCGGGTCAGCTTTCTCGGACGGATCGATGACCAATTGCTTCCCATGGCTTACGGAGCCTGTGATGCCTTCCTGCTTCCGACAGCTGAGTTGGAGTGCTTTGGATTGATCGCTCTTGAAGCGCTTGCATCTGGGCGGCCTGTGCTTGCCACTCCAGTCGGATCAATCCCGGAGATTATGTCGCGATTTGAATCTGGCTGGCTTTCGCGATCCGCCGGCGCAGAAGATTTTGCCGACTTAATGAGGAGCTATTTCTCTGGAACTCTTCCAGAACACACTTCCGCAGAGCTCCATGAGCGCACACACCGCGAATATGGTCGCTGGAAGCTCTTACCGGCATTTGTCGATTCCACGTTTGGCGCACTCTTCCGCAACTAGACTCGCACCTCATTCAAACGGTGATTCTCTAACCTGCCGAAATGACCTGCTCACCAGTCTCCGCATTCAATAAGATCCTCGTGACTGGGAGCAACGGCGTCGTCGGACGTCACTTTTGCTCTCGATATGGGGGCATCCCACTCGTAGACTTGCGCGGCCGCGTCGACGTTCGCGACCCGCAGCGTGTAAGCGCCGCTATCGCATCGCTGCTCCCGGACGCCGTTGTGCATCTCGCCGCGCAAAGTTCGGTCGCCGCGTCCTTTGAGGATCCCCGGACAACCTTCGAAATCAATTTTCTTGGTACTTTCAATCTCTTGCAGGCCCTTGCACAAAGCGGATTTCAGGGAACCCTTCTCTATGTTGGATCGGCCGATGTCTACGGGAGGACAGCCGGCTCTGAGCTTCCCACAAAGGAAACCCAGCCGCTCCGCCCGCGAAGTCCATATGCGGTAAGCAAAGTCGCTGCCGAGGCGCTGTGCTACCAATGGAGTCAGCAACAGAACTTCCGTGTTGTCCTCGCGCGACCATTCAATCAGATTGGCCCCGGCCAAAGAACGCGCTTTGCTGTCGCCGATTTCGCCCTGCAAATTGCACGGATCGCCAAGGGCAAGCAAGAGCCCAGTTTGATAACCGGCGATCTCGACGTTACAAGGGATTTCACCGATGTCCGAGACGCGGTTCGGGCATGCAGGATGCTTCTCGAAAAGGGAGAAAACGGAGAAATCTACAATCTTTGCTCAGGCGAAGAACGCAGTCTCCGTTCGATTGTCGATCGACTCTTGCAGATAGAAGGGATCCAGGTCGAGCTCAAGATTGACCCATCCCGCTTACGGCCGGCAGAGCAAAGACGCGGGGTTGGCGACCCCACAAAGCTTCAATCGCATACAGGATGGACTCCCGAAATCGACTTTCAGGCAACATTGCAGGACATTTTGACGGAAGCGAAGGAAATCGCATGACTAAGAAAAAAGCACTCGTGACTGGAATCACCGGGCAGGATGGATCCTATCTTGCTAAGTTTCTTCTCGATAAGGAATATTCTGTCTACGGAGTCATCGCCCGTCGCGGCACTGACACGCTCTGGAGGCTTCGTGAATTGGATGTCCTCGATCAGGTCGAGATAATTGATGCCGACCTCATCGATCTTTCTTCCCTGATCCGTGCGCTTGAGCGGACAGAGGCTGAAGAGATTTATAACTTGGCTGCACAAAGCTTTGTGAATACATCGTGGGACCAACCCTTGCTGACAGCCCAGGTGACGGCTATCGGGGCATTGCGCCTGTTGGAAGCGATGCGTATCGTCAACCCGAAAGCGCGCTTCTATCAGGCATCCACAAGCGAGATGTTTGGCAAGGCGCAAGAACCGGTGCAGGATGAACAAACGCCCTTTTATCCGCGCAGCCCTTATGCGGTGTCAAAACTCTTTGCTCACTGGAGCACGGTAAATTATCGGGAAAGCTTCAATCTCCATGCATCGAGCGGGATTCTTTTCAACCACGAGTCCCCGTTGCGCGGAATTGAGTTCGTAACCCGTAAGGTCACGGATGCCGTCGCCCGCATCCGGTTAGGGCTAAAGAAGGAACTTCGGCTCGGGAACATCGATGCGCAGCGCGATTGGGGCTTTGCCGGAGATTATGTCGAAGCCATGTGGGCAATGCTTCAACAACCTGACCCGGATAACTACGTAATCGCAACCGGCACAACAACCTCCGTAAGGGAAATGTGCAGAATCGCTTTTGCTCATGTCGGCCTGGAGTCGGATGACTATGTAGTTATCGATCCGCGCCTCTACCGCCCGGCCGAAGTCGAGGTCCTGATTGGCAATCCCGCGAAGGCCAAGGCGCGGCTCGGATGGGAACATAAGACATCTCTCAATACCCTGATCCAGACAATGGTTGACGCAGATTTGGCGCGTGTGCGCCATGAGTTGATCCTGCGCAAGGAGTCGAAATAGCAATAAGAGAAACAATGCCTCAGACTGGCAAGTCGGACGAACCCGTGCCCTCTATGTTCTATCGGCATGACCGCAAACGTGTCCTGGTATGTGTATCGCGCTATCTGCCGGGATTCAAGTCAGGCGGTCCAATCCGTGCGATCTCGAACATGATCGCTCGGCTCAGCGCACAGTTTGAGTTCTTTGTTGTCACACGAGATCGAGACGCAACTGATAGGCAGCCATTTCCCGGAATCGAGCATAATCGGTGGCATCGCGTGGGTGACGCACAGGTGTTCTATTGTGCTTCGATTACTTCATCCGTTCTCTTAGAGGCCTTGCGTGACGCGAAGCCGGATTTGATTCATCTCAACTCCTTTTCGGATACGCTTACACGTGTGTTGCTCTGGCTCCGGCGCATGGGCAAGCTTGATGATATTCCCGTTCTTCTAGCGCCTCGCGGAGAGTTTTCCGCTGGAGCCATGAGGATCAGGCGAACAAAGAAGCGACTCTATGGAACTTTAACTAAGCTGGTCGGACTATATGACAACCTTCATTGGCAGGTCTCAACCCCGATAGAAGAAGAGGAGTTGCTTCAAGCATCGCCCGCGCGAGGATTAACGTCTCATTCTGTACATGTGGTGCCCGAAATCTTTGACGCTGCCGTTTCCTCATTCCATCACCCGCTCAAGCGAGCCGGTACAGTCACCCTTGCGTTCATCTCCCGAATGAGCGAAAAGAAGAATCTGCATTTTCTCCTGGATGTATTAATGGAAGTCCGAGGCGACGTCGCGATCAATCTGTTTGGTCCGGTTGCCGATAAAGACGTTCCTTACTGGACTCTATGTCAATCCTACCTCCACAACTTACCCGCAAATATCAAGGCCCAGTATCTTGGACCTCTTCACCATGCAATGGTTCCGCAGACGCTTCGCGAGCACCATTTTTTCGTCTTGCCGACGAAGGGCGAGAATTTCTGCCACGCGGCGGTCGAATCCATTCTCAATGGAACGCCAGTCATCCTCAGCGATAGGACTCCGTGGGTGAACCTGTCCCCTGCGCGGGCGGGATTCGACATTCCGTTGACTTCCAGGAATGAATGGATTGACGCGCTGCAACGCTGTGTCGACATGGACCAGAAGACATATTCGACTTATCTGGATGGCACTCGCGATTATAGTTGTCGCTTCTCGATCGAGAATGCCGTCCAAGAACACCTCACCACGTTTCGCGCCGTTCTTGGTCAAGTTGTCTGACCCGAAGAAATGACGGAACCCCAGACACCATCCGCCGGGAGCATCTCAGAGCACAATTGCTCGACGATTCCATTGACGAAGCGTTCCGGAGCTGGTCATTCGGTGGCGACGTATTTTAAGGCTATTAAGGCACTGGGACCACGTTGGGTATTCAAGCGCGCTCAACTTGCTCTCCTGAATAAGATAGGCGCCATCGAGCGACGTACGCCATCAAGCTTGTGGAATCAGCTTTCGTTGGCTGACGTTTTGCGAAAGGGTATTCCTGCGGATCCTTCAAGCTATTTCGATTGGCGTCGAGAGTCTTCACCCGCTTTCTTATTCAATTCTCTTCCCTCTGCAAGTCTTCTAAATAACTTCGGAACGAAATCAATTACCGGCGCCGATAGCTTAGTGGACGGAGTATTTCCATACTTCGGGCTTTCCTGCAATCTTGGCTATCCTCCGCGCTGGCAACAAAATCCTTCCAATGGCCATGCTGCGCAAGATGCGCATTGGTCTAAGATCGATGAGTTTGCTTTTGGGGACGTAAAACTCTGCTGGGAGGCGAGTCGGTTTGGTTGGGCCTATATGCTCGCAAGAGCGTACGCGAGGACAAAGAACGATCGCTACGCGGAGACTTTCTGGGAGTTACTCGAGAGTTGGATGGAGCAAAACCAGCCCAATCGGGGCATCCATTGGAAGTGCGGCCAGGAAGCATCCTTCCGCACCATGGCGACATGCTTCGCATTCTACGCGTTCCGCAATTCCAAGACGTCCACTCCGAAGCGTGTCGCATTACTTCCTGTTTTGATCGGAATGCTCGGGCGGAGGATCGAATCGTATATTGAATATGCTCTGTCTCAAAAGAACAATCATGGCATCAGTGAGGGAGTCGGGCTCTGGTCGATTGGGCTTCTATTTCCGGAGTTAAATGGCTCTGAGCGATGGCGTAACCGCGGCAAACGTGTAATCGAATCCGAGGTTCGTAATCAGCTATACGATGACGGCAGCTACGTGCAACATTCGATTAATTATCATCGAGCCATGTTGCAAGACTTGATTTGGTCCTTACGCCTTGGAGAACTGCACGACGACGTGTTCCCTTCGGATATCTATTCGAGATTACACGCTTCCGTCAATTTCTTGCATTCACTCGTCGACTCGACTTCCGGATGGGCTCCCAACCTCGGAGCAAACGATGGCACACTCGTGCTTCCGCTTAGCGATTGCGATTTTCCCGACATGAGGCCGATTCTCCAATCCGCCAAGTATCTCCTAGAGAAACAGTCTCTTTATGACGGCGGGCCATGGAATGAAGAGACGATCTGGATGAATGGGGCCGCATCCGCCGCTCTCGCCCCTTCGCCTACCGGCACTTCTCTAGGCGATCTCACTGCCGGGTCCGGGGGCTACTATACGATACGATCCCAGGAATGCTGGGCATTGCTGCGCGCAACGAGTTATCGAGATCGTCCATCGCAGGCTGACCAACTTCATGTCGACTTGTGGTGGCGCGGCCAGAATGTTCTCTGCGATCCCGGAACCTATAGTTATAACTGCGAGCCACCGTTCGGCCACGCCTTCGCGTCAACTTCGTATCATAACACCGTGACCGTGGATTCCATCGACCAAATGCATCGCGCAACTCGATTTCTCTGGACTGACTGGGCAAAAGCACGTGTAAATCGCCGCCATTCCACTTCAAACGGGATAGAACTTCTCGAAGCAGAACATGACGGTTACAAGAGCCTCGGCGTCCTCCATCGCAGAGCTATGCTACTGGCGAGCGAATGCATCTGGATAGTTCTTGACGATATCACGGGCGCTGGAAAGCACCATGTGAGGCTGCATTGGATGTTGTCCGACGCGGAAACCGCTCCGGTCACGCCGCACAACCTCGTCTTTCGGTTCCCACAGGGCGTCGTTCGCATTGTCCAGGGATCGACCCTGCCATTCACATTTGATCTCGTCCGGTCTGGAGAACGAATCGCCGGTAACTGCAACACCGCACTCGATTGCTCTCGCGGATGGACCTCACGCCACTATGGAAGACTTGAGCCCGCTTTTTCACTCGCATTGGAAAGCATATGTAATCTTCCCATCCGATTTATCACCGTCGTTCTTCTTGAGAGCAGTGCCTCAATTCACATTCAACCTGCATGCACAAGCCTCTTGATAGATGGTCGAGTGCTTCAATTGTCCGACGTCGGTAAAGCTCCAATAGCCGCCCAGTTCGTATAACAATGCTTACCATTCTCATCCATCAAACATTTGCTACGAAAGACGAGCCTGGCGGAACTCGTCATTATGAGCTTGGGCGGAGGCTGGTTGCCGACGGGCAGGAGTTCACCGTAGTAACGAGCGACGTGAGCTACCAGACCGGCAAACGCTCGGTTCCGCGCCGGAAGTTGGTTACCGAGAGTTTTGAAGATGGCATCCGTATTCTTCGGGCTTACACTTACTCCGCAATTCACCGGAGCTATTTTTCTCGCGTAATATCATTTCTCACGTTTATGGCCACCGCTGTAGTTGCAGGAGCCGGAGCGGGCCTGCCCGACGTGGTCATGGGAACGACTCCGCCGATTTTTCAAGCCATCTCCGCATGGATACTATCGATTCTCAGGCGACGCCCCTTCCTTCTGGAGGTGCGCGACCTCTGGCCCGAGTTTGCGATTGACATTGGGTTGTTGAAGAACCCGCTCCTCATCTATTTTGCCAGATCGCTTGAAATGTTTCTTTATAGTCGGGCCGACCACTTGCTCGTAAATTCGCCGGCTTATAGAGACTATTTAGTTCGCAAGGGCGTCCCGCCGTGGAAGATCAGCCTCATTCCAAATGGCGTTGACCCGGAGATGTTTGATCCGACGAATCGCGCCGATCATTTTCGGTCCAGATTGCAGTTGCAAGGAAAATTCGTCGTCACTTATGCCGGAGCCATTGGAATGGCGAATGATATCGATGTAGTTGTGCAGTCCGCGGACATACTTCACTTTCGAGACGACATTCACTTTCTTGTCGTGGGCGACGGCAAGGAGCGCAAACGCCTGGAGTTCGATGCGAAGAAAAGGAACCTTACTAACATCACGTTTGCCGGGTCTTTCCCAAAGAGCGAGATGGAAACGGTGCTGGCAGCCTCCGACGCATGCATCGCCATCCTTCGCAATATCACGATGTTTACAACGACATATCCCAACAAGGTATTCGACTACATGGCCGCTGGCCGGCCGATTGTTCTGGCAATCGATGGTGTCATTCGCGACGTGGTGGAAGCGGCTCAAGGCGGCGTCTTCGTTCAACCGGGCGATCCGCATGCAATGGCTTCAGCAATTCTTCAGCTGGCTGATCATCCCGGCCACGCAGGACAAATGGGCCGGAACGCCCGTCGATACGTGGTGCGGCACTTTAACAGGGATGACCACGCCCGGCAATTTGCGGAACTGTTGCGCTCTGTTGCCTCAGATGCCACTCCCCGGCTCAAGCGATCGTTCGTCACCCGATAGTTTATGTTTGCACGGTTCGAGATGGATACTTACTTCACGGGTCCTCATGGAAGATAGGTTGTAAGTGAAGCAGTTAACGCAAAGCATTTCCACGGGACACGCATTTGTCGCCGACGTGCCGGCTCCAATCGTACAGCCTGGACAGATACTTGTGCGCGTGATGGCTTCCTTGATCTCCGCGGGCACCGAGCGTTCTTTGATCGAATTTGCAGAGAAGAACGTTTTTCAAAAGGCGCTTGCGCGTCCGGACCTTGTCAAACAGTTTATCGAGAAGGCCAAACGAGAAGGATGGATAACGACCGTCGAAGCCGCACGAAATCGCCTTGAGGCTGAAGTCGCCTTGGGCTATAGCAACTCTGGTGTGGTCATCGAGGTAGGAGATCGAGTCACCGCTTTCAAAGTCGGCGACAAAGTCGCTTGTGCAGGTGGAGGTTTCGCGACACATAGCGAAATCGTTCGCATTCCGCAAAACCTGGCAGCCACTTTCCCTTCAGGGCCTGGAACTTGCGATGTCTCGTTTGAGCAAGCTGCATTCGCAACGGTCGGCGCAATCGGCCTTCACGGAATCCGCCTGGCCGAACTTCAAATCGGCGAAGTCGTTGCCATCGTCGGATTGGGTCTAGTCGGCCAGATAATGGTGCAGCTGGCGCGCGCAAATGGATGCATCGTCATCGGAATCGACCCAAACGACGCGAGATGTAGACTGGCCGAAAGTATGGGTTGCGTCGCGACAGCGCGCTCGGACGAGGAAATGAAGGCAATTGCAGCACGTGTATCCTCCGGTCGCGGAGTGGATTCCGTGCTCATAGGTGCGGCGACGGCCGGAAATGAGCCAGTGGAACTTGCAGCGGAAATTGCCCGCGACCGTGCGAGAATTGTTGCGGTCGGTGCTGTGGGGTTTTCGTTGCCACGCAAGCCCTATTACAGGAAGGAGCTCGACTTTCGCGTTTCCCGTTCGTATGGGCCGGGGCGTTACGATCCAGAGTATGAAGAGAAAGGCCGCGATTACCCGATCGGATATGTGCGCTGGACGGAGGGCAGGAACCTTGACGCGATTCTTCAGCTCGTTGCGGCAAAAAAGGTCGACTTTGCTCCACTTATCACACATAGGATTCCCATCGAAAGGGCCGAGCAGGGGTATGAAATAATCACCGGAAAGACCGGTGAGCCATTTCTTGGCGTCTTAATCACCTATTCCAACGAGCCCTCGTTGGCCCAGCGGGTTGAATTACAAGGTATCTCCAAAACTAATACACAACCGGCAGAACGGATTCGCGTTGGTGTGATTGGCGCCGGCAATTTTGCAGCTTCTGTTCTGTTGCCGGCGATGAAGGCTGCGCACGGAAACGAATTGATCGGCATTAGTTCCTCCGGCGGAGCCAGCGCGCGTTCCGCTGGTTCGCGTTTTGGATTTCGCTTTTGTGCAAGCGATGAAACGGAGCTTTTGAACGATCCGTCGATTGACGCGATCGTTGTATGTACGCGGCACTCCTCGCATTCAACGCTCGTGGCCCAGGCTCTCGAATATGGAAAACATGTGTTCTGCGAAAAGCCTTTGGCATTGAATGAGATCCAACTTGCCACCGTTGCCAATGCGTTCAAGAGCCGACACGGCCATGTATTGATGGTGGGCTACAATCGCCGGTTCGCTCCACTTGCGAGACAACTGAAAGCATTCGTCGAACCAGCAACAGAGCCTTTTGTCATGCATTACCGAGTCAATGCCGGATTCATTCCAGGCGATCACTGGGTTCACGACCGTGAGATCGGCGGCGGAAGGATCCTTGGCGAGGTTTGTCATTTCGTCGATTTTCTCAGCTTTCTTTGCGCTCAACCTGTAACTGCGGTATCCGCTGCGGCCATGCCAAACTCCGGCCGATACAGCGACGACAACCTAAGTGCTACACTCTGGTTTGCCGATGGCTCGCTGGGTACTATTACTTATACCGCGAACGGCGACAAGTCGTTCTCCAAGGAACGCATTGAAGTATTTGTCCACGGGCGGGTTGCGGTTCTTGACGACTTCAAAGAACTGCGGACGGTGCATGACGGCCGACATCGCGTCGCGCGGTCTCGCCTTCGTGTCGACAAGGGGCATCGCGGCGAATGGCAGGCGTTCAGTAATGCGATTCGAACCGGCGGACCCCAGCCAATCCCATTTGACGAACTTATCAACGGCGCTCTCGCAACGATCGCTCTGAATCGTTCGTCTTCCAACAGGTCCCGGGTTGAGGTCGATACGCGGCAGTTTCTTTTTGAAGTTTCCGAAGGCCGATGGGATTCGGCCGCGGATTTTGGGGCTTGACGATGCACATATTGCACGTTGTAGGTGCTCGCCCTAATTTCATGAAGGCGGCCCCAGTGTACAAAGCTCTCTCCGCCAAAGGACACCGCCAAACACTGGTCCACACCGGCCAGCACTATGACCCGCAGATGTCGGATGTGTTCTTTCCTCAGCTTGGAATGCCAGAACCCGATGACAATCTGAATGTCGGTTCTGGTTCTCATGCTCAGCAGACCGCCGCGGTCATATGTCGATTTGAACACGTTGTTCAGGAACGCAGGCCGGACCTTGTCCTGGTCTATGGAGATGTGAATTCCACCGCCGCTGCGGCTCTGGTTTGCGTCAAGATCGGAATTCGAGTAGGACACGTCGAAGCCGGTTTGCGCTCGTTTGATCGTTCCATGCCCGAGGAAATAAATCGTCTCGTTACTGATCAGCTCTCTGACTTGCTTTTCACTTCCTCTGAGGACGGCGACGTCAATCTTGCGCGGGAAGGAATTTACAAAGAGAAAGTGCATTTCGTCGGAAATGTCATGATCGACACGCTGGTCCGACTTCTTCCTGAGGCTGACGAAACTTACCCGTATCTGAAAAAGGAACTTTCGCTGGAGTCATTTGGACTGATCACGCTTCATCGCCCCTCGAACGTCGACGACGAGGCCGTTTTCCTGCCGATGCTCGACGTCCTAGATCAACTTAGCCATGAGTTGCCGCTCGTCTTTCCAGTTCATCCACGGACTCGGAATAAGTGGGCCTCTCGCCTGCAGAACTGCAACCCAAATTTAAGAATGATCCAGCCGCTTGGATATGTTCATTTTCTTGCGCTTCAGAAACACGCTAAGGTAGTCATAACAGACTCAGGCGGAATCCAGGAAGAATCGACTTACCTACGCGTGCCATGCCTTACTCTGCGCGAAAATACCGAACGGCCGGTCACAATCTCTATGGGAACCAATGTTCTGATCGGCAGGAATTGGGATCTCCTCAGGGAGGCCTTCTCTAGGTCGCTATCGGCGCCTCGTAAGAATGGACCGCTTCCTCCGCTGTGGGATGGAAGAGCAGCATTGCGCATTGCAGAGGTTCTCTCCCGCTGATTCTCCCGACTTGTATATTCCAATCCGTAAGCTTGTTGAGCAGCTTCGGTTGATATCGCTTCGCAATGTACCACTTAACTAAGCGCATGCTTGATATCTTACTCGCGCTTGTCGCGGCGGTCGTGGCTGCCCCGGTCGCGATGATCGTAGCTGCCGTTCTCTGGCTGACCCATGGGACCGTGTTTTTTCGCCAGCTTCGTCCCGGTCTGCACGGAACGCCGTTTACCCTCTATAAGTTCTCGTCAATGATAGATTTGCGTGACGAGAATGGAAAGCTTCTTCCAGACGAAAGGCGGCTAACCCGCGTCGGACGCTTTATGCGGAAGACCAGCCTTGATGAGCTGCCGCAGCTGTGGAATGTGCTGCGAGGCGAAATGAGTCTCGTTGGACCGCGCCCGCTATTGATGGAGTATCTCAGTCGCTATTCACCTGAACAAGCACGGCGCCACGACGCAAAGCCGGGGATAACCGGGTGGGCACAAATTAATGGTCGGAACGCGCTGTCCTGGGAAGATAAGTTTGCGTTGGACGTCTGGTATGTCGATCGTCAATCCACGCTTCTCGATCTGGTTATTCTCGCCCGGACAATCTGGCACGTCCTGAGGCGGGAAGGAATCTCCAGTCAGCAACACGCGACGATGCCTCCGTTTCTTGGCAGCCAATCGCAGCATAAAGATCAGCGCGGGACCTCGCAGGCCTCGATAAATGTCCCGATACAGGCACGCAAGCGCCAGGAGGTTTCTTGAATCAACTGATCATTGTCGGTGCAGGCGGATATGCTCAGGAACTGCTCTGGATAGTCGATGATATCAACAGCGAGCGCCAGACTTGGGAATTCCTCGGTTATGTGGATCCTAAGTCCAATGCGAAGAAAGGACATCTCCACTACGATCGCCCAATCCTGGGATACTGGGACGACGCTCCCCGAGCGGGTCAAGTTCATTTTGTATGTGGAATTGGCTCCCCCCAGGCAAGGGCAAGCGAATGCGCCGATGCTGAGCGTCGCGGCTATCTTCCGGCGGTCCTTGTGCACCCATCCGTCATTTGCGCTCGTCATGTGAAAATCGGGGCCGGCACGGTGATCGGAGCCGGATGCATTCTTGCTCCGTACGCCGTATTGGGCCGGCACTGTGCATTGAATCTTGGTGTCACAATCGGCCACAACTCACAAGTCGGCGATTACTCCGTGCTTTCACCTGGCGCCCAGCTTCTTGGAGCTGCTAAGCTGGAGGAACGCGTATTCCTCGGAGCAAACGCCACCGTCTATCAAGGCCGCAGAGTAGGAGCGGGATCCGTTGTGGGAGCGAATTCATTCCTTCTCACAAATCTGGGGCCCGCGACCAGTGTCGTCGGCGTTCCTGCGAAAACGCTCTCGCAGGCCGGCGATGGCGGCCATTCTTCAGTCCCCCGCCCAAAGGATTCCGCTCTCATAGACGGAGTGTCGAGTGAGTAGTGACGAGTTTACCAGGCACTTTGCCGAGATGCTCGGCATTGATCCTTCCCTCCTGGCTCCCGAAACAGAATTGGCGTCTCTTCCCGAATGGGATTCCGTTGCATATCTTTCCGCGATGGTTTTGATTGACGAGGAATTGTCACTTACCGTCCGGCCTGACGTTATCACGAGCGCTCGTACCTTCAGCGAAATACTATCCGCCCTCCATACCGTCCTTCAGGATTAGAGTGAAATCAAGTTGCATTCTCGCCGTCGAACCGGAGCTTGGCGCGGACACGCTGAGCTACGAGGAATTGGAGCAGCGTTTCGGCGTCGAGGCAATGCAAAAGGTGCTCTTAGGCGCCGGAATCCGCAATCGCAGGGTCGCGCCGCAGGGAGTTTGCGGTTCCGATCTCGCGCTCAATGCGGCTACGCGCCTTCTTGCGAAGTATGACATCGATCCGCAAACCATCGATTTGCTTATCTTCTGCACGCAGTCGCCGGATTACTGGATGCCGACAACCGCGTGTATTCTGCACGAACGCCTCAAGCTAAAGCAACAGTGCGCAGCCTTCGATGTCAACCTCGGTTGCAGCCAATATATCTACGCATTGTCGATCGCTCATTCCATGCTTACTTCCGGTTTGGCAACCCGGGCGCTCGTGTTAACCGGCGACACGATGAGTCATACGGTGCATCCCCGCGACCGCGCCGTAGTCCCATTGATGGGCGATGCGGGAAGTGCGACGCTGCTGGGACCGGCAAGTGGGGATGCCGGGTTTCTTGGATTCGAACTCGGAACCGATGGTTCAGGTGCAAAGTACCTCATGATTCCCGCGGGAGGTGCGCGCCAGCCGCGCACAGCGGAAACCGCGGTCGAATTTTCTGATGTCGAAGGAAATATCCGCACCCAGCAGAACCTTTACATGAACGGCGTAGCAATATTTCACTTTGCAATCACCACTGTGCCGAAGACGATCGAAGTCCTTCTCGCAAAACTGTCTCTAGCAATGAGCGATATAGAGCTTTTTCTGTTTCACCAGGCAAATAAGTATATGATTGACTACCTCCTGAAGAAGATGAAGATTCCTCCGGAGAAGACCCACTTTTATCTGGAAGAGATCGGAAACACCAGCGGTTCTACTATACCGCTTTTGCTGGCCGATGCTATTCGGGCGGGAAAGGTATGCGCTGGCGCAAATATCCTCGCGATCGGATTTGGTGTAGGTCTCTCCTGGGCCGCCACCGTAATCCGGTGGCCTGAGAACGCCTTTCCATTCATCGGATGACGCTAAATGTCGGGTCTCGCAAATAAGAAAATCCTTGTAACTGGTGCTTCTTCAGGCATCGGGCGCGCCTGTGCGATCGCCTTGCAGAGTTCGGGCGCAGAGACGGTGCTGATCGGCCGAAATGAATCAGCCCTTCTGGACCTCGCCTTGACATCATCGAAGATCTTCTCCCTCGATCTCGCGGATGAGGCTGCGGTCAAGGCTCTCATTCCCCGGCTCAAGACCGATGTGGGCCCGCTGGATGGTTGTGTGCTGGCCGCGGGAGTGCATAGCTTTCGCCCGCTTCTTATGGAAAGCTTCGCGGATATTCAACGTCCTTGGGCCATCAATACACGAGGCGCACTGGGCCTGCTCGCTCAACTTCTCAAGAGCCGCATGATCGCTCGAGATGCAAGCATCGTCTTCTTCTCTTCTGCGGCGGCGCGCAAGGCGGGGGCCGGCGCCGTTTCCTATGCCGCCTCAAAAGGCGCCGTCGAATCCGCAACGTACGCGCTCGCTCTTGAGCTTGCCGCACAAAGAATTCGTGTCAATGCGATATCTGCCGGAGTTGTACGAACTCCGATGTCCGAGGGATTTCTCGGCAAACTCACGCCGGAGCAGCGTGCCTCGCTCGAGGCGCGCCATCCCATGGGATTCGGCGCTCCTGAAGATATTTCCGGCCCCGTCTTGTTTCTACTTTCCGACGCAGCACGCTGGATTACAGGGACAGTTCTTCCTGTAGACGGCGGGTACTCCATTGCTTAGTCTCTGATTCCTCTACCTATCAATTTGCCGCTATTCGACAGAGAGTTCAGGACGCACCTGCTCACAAGCGACGCGGATGCCCGCTGCCGGGAGCTGCTGTCTCTTTGCGCATGGGTTAAGCACACACAAATATCGGAGTTAGCCGAGTTGCAGCGTGCTTATGAATGGGTCGTCTCGGGGTCGATTCCGCCTCGCTTGGGTGAAGCCGCCGCGGAGTTATCATGCCATAACTCCACTGCGGCCAGGTTCCTTTCTGCGGCATTCTCCGAGGCGCAAGGTGGGTGGATGATTGCAGCACGGACCCTTGACTCATTTTCCTGCTCCGCCTCCCGTCCGCTTGAAAGCTACCGCTTGCTTCAGCTCGCCCGCTTGCTAGTCCATGCTGGCCGGTGCCATGAAGCAGTTGCTCCCCTCAGGCGGGCAGTCCTTTTGACTGATTCCTACCGGCCTCTCACAGCCGCTTCACGCCTCCTCAAATCCCTGGAGGACGCGCGCGCAGTTGAGTCCTCACGGGTCTGCCGGATTGCGATCATCGGCAACGCCATCTTCGATTTTGAGATTCCCGTCCTAAGAGTCATCGCGTTCGCCCATAAGATCGACCTCGTCGTCCTCAAGGGCGCCTATAATCAATTTGCGCAGGAGACCCTTGACAGTACATCTGAACTTTATTCCTTCAAGCCCGAGGCCGTAATCGTCGCCCTCAATTCCCATTATCTCGCGTTCCCCGAGCTGCCGCCCGACCCTGACTCGCTAGTTTCCAGGACACTCGACGATATCGCGCAAATCTGGGACGGCTTGGCAAACAGGCTTCACTGTCATGTTTTTCAGCATAACTTTGTCGTTCCCGAAGTTTCCCCGTACGGGTCACTTAGCGGAGGGCAACCCGGCGGCACGGCGCATACGATTCGGCGCCTTAACATGACCCTCCTCGAGCGCGCCGCTCGGCGCCACGATGTTACTGTTCTGGACATTGACCAAATCGCGTCGCTCATGGGCAAGCAAGACTGGAATGACGAGCGCATGTGGCTCGCTGCCAAGCAGTATCCCGCATCCAATGCGATAGGACCTCTTGCAACGCACTATGTCGCTGCCATTCGAGCGCTCGTCGGTCTCGCCGCAAAATGTGTTGTGCTCGACCTTGACAACACGCTATGGGGAGGCGTCATCGGCGAAGATAAACTGGAAGGAATCCGGCTTGGCGGTTCTCCCGAGGGTGACGCGTTTGTTCGGTTCCAGCGCTATCTTCAGGGTCTTCGTGCACGCGGGATCTTGCTTGCTGTCTGCTCGAAGAACGACGAATCTGACGCCCGGGCTCCCTTTCTTCACCATCCTGAGACTGTTCTGGGTTTAGAGGACTTTTCGGCATTTGTCGCAAACTGGAAACCTAAAGCTGAAAACATCCGTGTGATCGCAGAAAGGCTGAGTATTGGCATTGATAGCCTCGTGTTTATCGACGATAACCCGGCAGAGCGTGAGGCCGTGCGAAGGGCATTGCCTGACATTCACGTCCCTGAGATGCCCGGCGATCCTGCTTTGTTCGTGGAAGCTCTTCACCGGACCTTTCTTTTCGAAACACTGTCATTGACTTCGGAGGACACGATTCGCCACGCCGGTTATAAAGCGGATCGAGATCGTGATGCACTGAAGGAGTCAGTAGATTCCCTCGAAGAATACCTCTCAAGTCTTCAGATGCAGATCTACATTCACGCTTTTGATAAGGCCAATCTGCCGCGAATTGCTCAGTTGATCAATAAGACGAACCAATTCAACCTGACGACGTGGCGAATGACCGCTGAGCAACTGTTGGCCTACACCGAAACTCCCGGAAACTACACTCAGTTTCTCCGCCTTCGCGATCGTTTTGGCGAGAGCGGGATCACTGGCATTCTGATGGCCTCCCCTGAGGGCAGAGAGCTTCGCATCGATCAATGGCTGCTGAGCTGCCGCATTCTCGGCCGCCGAATTGAAGAGGCCATGCTTGCCTCTGTCTGGAATTATGCACGAAGCAATGGTTTTGCTGCACTACTCGGCGTTTACGCGCCAACAGCCAGGAATACACTCGTCGCAGGGCTCTACGAGCGTCTTGGATTTACGCTTCTCGAGCAGAGATACGATGGGTCTCGAATCTACCGGGCTGCGCTGGACAGCGATCGAAGCGCTCCTGACTTCTTCCTTACTGAGGATTCGACTTCGATAACACACGCTATATAAGGCGGAAGGAAGTATGACGGATCAACTTACTACGATTTTTCGCGACACCTTCGACTTGCCGGACCTCGAGATCGACGGTTTGTCACGAGCCACATTTCCTGAATGGGATAGTTTGGCGCAGGTCAAGTTGATCCTGGCCGTTGAGGAAGAGTTCGGTATCAAGTTCACGATTGACCAGGTAGCTAACATGAGTTCCGTTGCAGAGCTCCGGGCTGAATTGACTTCCCGGGGAGCAGTATAGGGTCGCATGCTCCGCGGCTTTCAGACCCACCACATCGGAGTGCTGGTTGAGGAGATTCCTTCCGCCATTGAGCGATACGAAGGAAGCCTCGGATACATGCTGCGGACCGGCCTATTCCATGATCCCTTGCAGACCGCATTCGTACAGTTTCTCGCTCTTCCCGGAGACTCCACGCTGTTGGAATTGATTGCTCCGGACGGCCCGCAAAGCCGATTGACGAATGCACTTAAAAGAAGGGGTGGGATCCACCATATTTGTTACTCGATTTCCGATCTCCCGGCCGCGATCTCTGCTATGCAGCAGTGCGGCCACCTTCTCATTCATCCACCTCAGCCTGCGGTTGCATTCAATGGACGGTCGATCGCCTGGCTGCTCAACCACGATCATCTCTTAATCGAACTGGCCGAGCGAGGCTCGTCCGGAGAACTGTGAATTCGGAGGTATCTCTGCGTGGCCACAATCAACGCGGCCAGTACTAGCCATGCAAGAACGGCGCGTCCGACGCTCCCCACGGTCAAGGTAAGCGATTTTCCCAGTTGGCCGTCTTTCGCCGAGGACGAAATTGACGCCGCGACTCAGGTCCTCGCCGGCGGACGGGTCAATTATTGGACCGGAGACGAAGGCCGCGAGTTTGAGAGAGAGTTTGCGTCGTTTTGCGGCACGCGTTACGCCGTTGCCGTGGCGAACGGCAGTGTTGCTTTAGAGCTGGCGTTGAGAACCTTGGGCATCGGGCCAGGCGACGAGGTGATCACCAGTCCGAAGACGTTTATCGCATCCGCGAGCAGCCCCGTCGCTGTCGGCGCTCGGCCTGTCTTTGCGGATATAGATCGAGAGAGCCAGAACATCACGGCGGAGACAATCCGCGAAGTTGTAACCCCAAGCACCAAGGCAATTATTCCCGTTCATCTCGCCGGATGGCCGTGCTACATGGATGAGATCATGGAGCTGGCGCGAGAATTTGGATTGAAAGTCATTGAAGACTGCGCGCAGGCGGTGGGTGCAACCTACAAGGGCCGCGCGGTGGGTTCCATCGGCGATATTGGTGCGTTTTCGTTTTGTCAAGACAAGATCATCACATCCGCCGGTGAGGGCGGAATGTTGACTCTGAACCGCGAGGATTGGTTCGAGTCAGCTTGGGCCTACAAGGATCATGGCAAGAGCTACGACGCAGTCTACAGGCGCACCCACGGCATTGGATTTCGCTGGCTTCATGAGAGTTTTGGGACGAATTGGAGAATGACTGAGGTTCAATCGGCGGTCGGAAGAGTTCAACTGGCAAAGTTAGGCGCATGGCTGGACGTGCGGCAAAACCATGCCATGCGGCTGGCCGCATGCTTCTCTCAACTGCATGCATTGCGAGTTACGGTCCCGCCGCCTTACATCAGGCATTCTTACTATAAGTACTATGTATTTGTTCGCCCTGAGGCGCTTCGTCCCGACTGGAATCGCGACCGGATTCTTCTTGAAATCACCGCGCGCGGAATTCCCTGCCTGGTCGGAAGCTGCAGCGAAGTGTACCTTGAAAAGGCATTTCCGCCCGAAATGCGTCCACCGCGCCGCCTCTCCGCCGCACGAGAACTTGGCGAGACCAGTCTCGTGTTTCCGGTTCACCCAACTCTCAAGGATGAGCATGTTTCCAGAATGTGCGAGGCCGTTGAAGAGGTCCTCGGCGAGGCTACTGCATAGGTTCTCCAGGCTGGTTGATGTTCTCCGCGAATAAATGAATCGTTTCTTATAGCAGTTGCAGGCTTTTAGATAGGATTCGCAACCTGTCAGCCGGGGCTCAATCTCTTCAATCGCGGCCCAAATAGTCCGCCCTCCCGGAGTTGCTCGAGCGCAGGGTCTGATCGCAGACTCAGGCTCCACAGGCTCCCCTCGGCGTAGCAAGTTTCCAGGCGCGACATTGCCTGCTGCCGCTCGTCAAGCCCAAGCAGAATTAGAGCGGCAGCGAAACTTGCATCGCCTTGCATCCGGTCAAGACGATGCAGGATCTCGCTTGCCCGTCCGCTTCGATCCGAACGAACCAGCGCTAAACCCAGGATGCCATGCAGGACAGCATTATCCGGGTGGCTTCCGGCAAGTCCTTCGATGATTTGGACTGCGGCGGTTACCGGTTCGGATTGAAGGAATATTAGAGCCTCCACAATGATAGCTAAGGCGCTTAAGTCGCCGCTTAAGCGAGCCTGCGTGACCGTCTCCAATGCCAACTTGTAGCTGCCCTGCAAGTAGTAGACCCAGCCAAGCAGTGCCGCTGTCGGCGTGACGAGAGTGTTTTGTTTCCAGGCGTCGCCGAGCCGCTGCATAGCCGCAGCCAGGTTCCCTTCCGCAACGTGCAGCAGCGCCATCCCCATCAATCCGTGATTCGATTGCGGGTGACTGAGCAGCGTACCCTCGAAGCCTTCTCTCGCCTTTCTCCAATTCTTCTCATAGAGCATTTGCAACCAGGCCGATGCGCATTGCGTCGCCGGCCCGTCATGCCCCGCCCGAATGGCACGCTGGATCGCGTCCGCGGCCCGTGGATACGCAGCGGATCCGCGCATGACGCCAACCAGTGCAGAGAGCGTGATGGCGTTCGCCATTCCTATGAACGCTGGGCCGTTGGCCGGGTTCAGGTCCACCGCGCTCCGGTAAAGGGAAGCAATCGCAGTAAGATTGTCTTCTGTGCGAATCTCCCACAGTTCGTCTGCTTCCGCTGCAAGTTCAGATGACCGCTTTCTCCTCGCGCTCATCTGATGATCGACTCCGGAGACTCCCTCTCCGGTCTCTTGAGAGAAGCCGGAAAGCCAGGCGTCCAACTCATCGGAATAGGAGTAGACCGGTCCCTTGCTGCCTCCGAAATGGTGTACCGGCAGACCAAAGCTGGCATGCCATCTCTGCACGGTCCGCGGGCTTCGCTTCAGATACTCCGCAATTGCCTTCCATGAGTCCAAACGCGCTTTGGCCACCGTGTCGCTCGCTTCATCCGCCAGAATCGAATTCCAATCCCGCAAAAGTCTAATTTAGCAACACAAGGCCGCTTCCCGGCGCCAGACGTCCAGGTCCAGTTCCAAGTCCGCATTCCGTGAATTCGCGCAGTTGTTTCCGTCCTTCGAATAGCTCTGGCCAGGCAGCCGGCTCCTCCGTTCAAGCGGAGACACGGTCTCCATTTTGGACTGGCTGCTTCGACGGCGGATTCTCGACCAGGACAAGCGCCGGTGGAATTCTCCTATTCACCGGGAACCCTCTCGGCTGCGGCGTGCCGGTTCCGATCCCGTCCGGGTTCCGGAGGACGCGAAGCCTTGGGGGATCGGCTGCCGGATCAATCCGGTGAACGATTCGCTCCCGGAATGGAGGCGCGAGCAACGCCAGGGCGGTTCGAGCGACGATTACGAGATCCGTCCACAGATTCCGCGACCGGATGTAAGCCAGCGAGATGCGGATTTTGTCCGGCGTAATGACTGTCCTGAAATACCTGTCTCTATCCCGCTCCTCAATGGAATTCAGGATTTCGTTTTCGTCGCAATATTCGAGCGTAGCAGGATCCGTGAGCCCGGGCCGCACGGCAAGCAGTCGAGTGTAGGCCCATTCAAACTCTTCCGCCACCTGTGGAACAACCGGCCGCGGACCCACCAGGCTCATCTCGCCTCGCAGCACATTCCAGAGTTGGGGCAGTTCGTCGATCTTGCAGTGCCTGAGCCACCGGCCCACCCGCGTGACTCGCGGGTCGGCTCCGAGTGTGTAGGCGGTGCCTAGCCCGTTGATCGTCATTGTCCGCAGCTTCAACAGCCGGAAACGGACGAATTTTCTTCCCACTCGGTCCTGGACGAAAATCACCGGCCCCTCGGAATCGAGCTTGATCAGAACGGCGGCCATGGCGAGAAGCGGAAGGAAGACAAGCAGCAGGAATGCTGCGAGGAGTACATCGAACATGCGTCTGAACACGAGGCCTCCAAGGCAATGGAGAATAGCTCACGGCCGGAACCCCGGCCGCATTCGCTAAGAGGTGAGGTGCTCGACGGCCCCGGAAGTCCTCGCGTTGGGGAACGCCGGTTGGCTTCATGTCAACCATGGACATGCAGCCGAACCCGCTCCTCTCCTCCGCCTGAGCCTCAACCCTCGTGACAACGCAGATTATACCGATGTTATTCAGCTAAACCGCTGGAGACAATACTGGATTCAGTGCAATCAGGAAACATCAATCAGTTGGGAAATGTCAAGTGCGGGGATCACCAGACGCAGGAAATTCCCAGGCGTTGCCATGAGCAGAATCCTGTGGACTGAGACTTCACGACCCTGTCCGGCTAGGCCGGAACCACTCTCGAAAGGCACCGATTTGAGACTTGTCATCTTCCTTCTCGTGCTTGCTCTCCTCTGCGCGGCAGCAGCGCGGGCGCAAGGCAACTATGAGATTCAGGTTTACGCTTCCGATACCGTTCCGCCGCATTCAACGATGGTTGAATTGCACTCGAATTTCACGGCGGACGGCCAGCGCCGCTACATTGACGGCATTGCGCCGACCCATCACGCCGAGCACGAAACGATCGAAATCACGCAAGGGATCAACAGCTGGTCCGAGGTTGGCTTCTACATCTTCACCGATGAACAGAACGGCCTCGGCGTGCAATGGGTCGGCGATCATATCCGCCCTCGCGTACGCGTCCCCGGGCAATGGCACTGGCCGGTCGGTGTGAGCCTTTCCACAGAGATCGGCTACCAGCGTGCATTCTTTTCCCCCGACACCTGGACCTGGGAGTTGCGTCCCATCGTCGACAAGACGGTCGGAAGATGGTACTTCGCCGTAAATCCGGCGCTCGAACGAACCTGGCACGGGCCCGGCGTCGACCGTGGCGCCGATTTTGCTCCGGCAGCAAAGGTCAGCTACGACTTCACCCGGCAGATCGCCGGCGGCCTCGAATACTACGCCGACTTCGGCAACATCACCCAGATCGCCAGCCTTCACGACCAACAACAGCAGTTCTTCCCTTCCATCGATCTGAACGTGTCTCCGCAGTGGGAGATCAACTTCGGTGTCGGCATCGGACCCACCGCGGCGACCGATCATTGGATCGTCAAGGGAATCCTCGGCCGACACTTCGACTGGGGTAAACCCCGCCGTTCGAAGTGACGCGCGACTTCCGGACAACCCTGCTCTCCCGCCAGGCCATGTAACCGGCATTCTGCTGTAACGGTACCTCGATGATGACGATGTCGTTGGGGGAGCGAATGCGGCCGCCGGTGGTCGTTCGGCTATGCCTGGAGCGCGATCTTGGTCAATCTGCCGCATCCGAACGAGAGAGGCCTCTGGCTCTTTTCGCTCGGGCTGCTCGCGGTCATCGCGACACTCGCCGCAATTCTGCGGAAGAACTCAATCCATCGTTGAGCGGGCTTGGCATTTGCCTCCTAAAGCAGATCGCCCCCGCTGCTGTCTCCGCCGCCGTCGTCAAAGCCGCTTCCGTCGTCGAAGCCGCCGCTGTTGTCCATGCCTGAGCTGTCGTCCTGACCCGGATCGTCGAAGTCTCCGGAGTCGTCGGTGCCTGAGTTGGAGTTGTCGAAGCTTCCTTGTCTGTCATCCGCGGTGTTATAGCTTGCATCGGAGAATTGCGCCCCGCCCTGGTCGCGATCATGCTCGGCCGACTCGTGGAAGTGGCGTTCTTCGCCGCGCGGCTCGAAGCCGCCCTGGTCCATGCCTTCGCGGCGGCCGCCGGGCTCGTCATAGTAGTTGTTGATCACGGTCTCTTCCACGGGCCGTTCGAAACCCGTGCCCACCATGCCCATTCCCGAGCCCATCCCAAAGCCGCCCATCCCTATTCCGGGACCACCCCAGCCCATGCCGGGATGACCCATTCCGCCGAGTCCGTGCAAAACTGCCTCGACGCCCTCAAACGCCAAAGCCCCTGCTGCCACTCCGGCTGCCGTCTGCATCGCCCCGCGCAGAAAACTTGGTTGCCCAGCCCCGGCCTGCACATATTGCGGCTCCGGGTACGGCTGCGCATAGGCCGGCGGCGGAGGCGGCGGCATGTAGCCCTGCGGTTGCGGCACGGGCGTATAGGCCGGCTGCGGCTGGGTTGAATAGGCCGGTTGCGGCGGCGGATCGCGATGGCCAAGCAGGCTGCCCAGAAAACTCGTTGCCCTCGCGGGCTGCTGAGCCTGCTGCTGTGCCTGTTGCTGCGCTTGCTTGAGTTGCTCCAACTGCGCCTTGCCTTGCTCCAGCGCGATATTCTGCACCAGCACCGTCTGCGCAAGGATGTACAGCGCATCCGGATTCGGCCCCAGCGACCGGTTGAGAAATGCCTCCGCGTCCGGGTCCTTCTCCAGTAGCTGTGTATGGTTCACCCGCTCGGCGAGCGAGTTAAGGAGCTGTTCTTCCTGGGGAGTCACGCAATCAACCTCCGGCGGCCACGACGTATCGTATTCGGGCCATTTTTCGATCAGACGCAGACCCGCAGCCGAAGTTTCGCCGCCACATGGAGTACGGAGCCGACTGCAGTGCGGTTCCCCCAGGATTGGGCCGTCTAGCTCACCATCGCAAATTCGCGGATGGTCTCCTTGCGCACCGTAAGCCGCTCCACCAGTTCGGTGCGCACCTCGTAACCGCGGCCTGGGGTATCCGGAATCGCGATTTCGCCTTGCGGCGAGACCGTCACCTCGGGCTCGATGATGTCTTCCCGCCAGTAGCGCGCCGATGCTGACACATCGCCCGGCAGAGTAAAGTTCTCCAGCGACGACAACGCGATGTTGTGCGAGCGCCCCACGCCGGATTCGAGCATTCCGCCGCACCACACCGGCACTCCGCGCTCCTGCGCCGCGTTGTGCACGTGAATCGCTTCGCTGAACCCGCCCACCCGGCCGAGCTTGAGATTGATGATGCGGCACGACTCCATCTCGATTGCGGCCAACGCGTCCCGCCGGTTGCGGATCGGCTCATCCAGGCAGATCGCCGTTCGCATCTGCTTTTGCAGCATCGAGTGATAGTAGAAATCGTCGTGCCACAGCGGCTGCTCGATCATGAGCAAATCGAATGCCTCGAAGCCGATCAGATGTTCGATATCGCCCAGGCGGTAAGCCGAGTTCGCGTCGCAGCTCAGCATGATATCGGGCCAGCGGTTGCGCACCCGCTCGAATACATCGATATCCCATCCCGGTTTGCATTTCAGCTTGATCCGCTGATAACCCGCGGCCAGCTCCCGCTCGATGAGCGACATCAGTTCGGGGATGGAGGATTGAATTCCCAGCGAAACTCCGCATGGAATCGTTTCGCGCACTCCGCCCAGCAGCTTCGATAAGGGAATGCCTTCCCGCTGCGCTTCCAGATCCCAGATGGCGTTTTCAAGAGCGGCCTTAGCCATGCGGTTTCCGCGCACCTGGCGGAAAATTCGCGGGCAATCGCCGCCATGCCTCGGCGAATCGGCGGCCAGCATCGGCCCAAGTTCTTTCGTAATCACCGCCCACGCGGTATCGGTGGACTCCTCGGAAAAGTGTGGCCTCTCGCCAACCGTGCACTCGCCCCAGCCGGTCAACCCCTCCGACCGGACCTCGGCCAGCAGTACGCGCCGGTCGTGCGTCACACCAAAACTAGTCTCGAACGGGCGCACGAGAGTCATGTGCAGCTCGCGAAGAATAATCGCATCGATTCTCATAGTTTTTTTCAGGTTCCTTCAGGCTCTGGATCCAAGTCAGCTTGGTTAGGGGTTCCAAGTTCGAAGATTCCATTTCCCTCGGCATCGCGGTGAAAGCCAAGTACGGCCAATCCCCGCTTAAATGCCCGCTGAAACTTGCTGCGGTTTTCCAACTGCACAGCCAAGGCCCGGTCCCGTCCGGCTTCCGATGCCTTCCATTCGGAGATTGACCACGGTACGATGACTTGCTCTTCTATGATGGCAACTGCTGCAGGACAATTTTCCAGCGCCGACACGACTCTTTGGGAGCCGAGTCGCCATTGGGCCACCAGACGATCCGTCGGAAGCCCACCCTGCAACCGAGATGAGGATACACCATAGAAATCCACAAGGTATTCACAAACAAACGCCCCCAACTTGTGGATATTGAGGAAAGCGTTCTTGATCTGCAGCGGGTCGAACGTCCACTCCATGTGCCGAATGCCCCGCGACAACGCCTCATCCCTTTGTTTCAGCTTGAGTTGCGCGCCAAGTCCTCGGTTGCGGTGGTCCTCCTTCACGGCCAGCATATGTGAGTGAAGGTACGGCATGGGCCCCTGAGGATATGTCTTGATTCCAGGTAAAGAAAAGGCGAATCCAACCATCGATTCCGGCCCGCCTTCCGGCCCGGCGCCAGCCAGCGCCGTATCGAAGGCCCCAATCACCTGTCCGCCGATCTTCTGCGCCACAAGGAATGACTTTCGCGGAATCATATCGGTCGGATCGTAGCCCCAGGTTTCAACCTGCATCTGTACGCACGCTTCGAACTCATCGAAACCCCTGCAGGAGCGGATGACGATCATGCTTTCGCCTCCGCTGCCGGAAGCGCTGCAAGCTTCCGTTTGGCCCTTGCCCACAGATCCTCGAGTTCCGCTGGCGAAAGCTCTTCGAGCGGGCGGTCCGAAGCAACTTCCATCTCGCGAAAGCGCTGGCGGAAGCGCAGGTTCGCCCCGCGCAGCGCCATCTCCGCATCCACGCCGAGATGCCGGCTCAGGTTGACCGCAGTAAAAAGCAAATCGCCGAGCTCTGCTTCGACCGCCGGATTCTTCTCAGGGTCGCCGGCTGCGGCTTCCATCTCAAGCTCTCTCGTCTCTTCCTCGAGCTTGGGCAGAAGGTCTCGCCAGTGCGGCCAATCGAATCCTGCCTTCTGCGCCTTCCCGCCCAGCTTGGCTGCTTCAGCCAGCGCCGGCAGTGCACGCTGCACGCCGGCCAGCCGTGAAGCGGCCTGCGCTGCTTCTTGCCCTGTCTCGAGAGCTGGACGCTTCTCTGCCGCCTTGATCTCTTCCCAGTTCCGCAACACGGCGCTGGCCGAGCCTGCATGCGCATCCACATCGGCCTGGTTGCCGGCCGCACGCGAGGCCTCTTCGCCAAATACGTGGGGGTGCCGCCGGATCAACTTGCGGTTCAGGTGATCCAGCACATCGGAAATCGTGAAGTGCCCGTCATTCGCGGCCATCTCCGCATAGAACAGCACCTGCAGCATCAGATCGCCAAGTTCTTCGGCCAGGTGCGGCCAGTCGCGGCGCTCGATCGCATCGAACACCTCGTAGGCTTCTTCCAGCGTGTATTTGCGAATGGTGTCGAACGATTGTTCGCGATCCCAGGGGCAGCCGCCCGGCGCCCGCAGCCGCGCCATGATGCTCACCGATTGCTCGAACAACTCCGCTGCGCGCGGGGGATCGCTCTGGATAGGCGTTGTGCTGGAATTTGCAGGTGAGCTTTCCGGCGGGACGTCCATGCTTCTTCTAGTTTACCTTGCGCATCCGATAACCATCCCGCCACGCGGCACTCCTGCAGAATCGCTGCGGTGGGATAATCAGGAAGTGGGGGAAACTCCGTGAACACACTCAAAACTACGCTGCTATTGACCGGCCTAACACTCATCCTGGTGCTTGCGGGTGAGTACTATCGCGGCATCGACGGCGCTGCCGTTGCCCTGGTGATTGCCGCAGCCATGAACCTTGGCAGCTACTTCTTCTCCGACAAGATCGCACTCTCGATGTATAGCGCGCAGCCGATCGCGCGCGAGCAGTTGCCGCGGCTCTACGCTGTCGTCGAGCGGCTCACCGGCCGCGCCGGCCTGCCCATGCCCAAGCTTTACGTCATTCCCACCGAATCGCCGAATGCCTTTGCGACCGGGCGCAATCCCAACCACGCCTCAGTTGCCGTCACGCAGGGAATTCTGCGCCTGCTCAATGACGAGGAGCTCGAAGGCGTGCTGGCGCATGAGCTCGGCCACGTGCGCAACCGCGACATTCTCACCAGTTCCATCGCCGCCACGCTTGCCGGCGCGGTTACCATCCTCGCCCGCTTCGCTTTCTTCTTCGGAGGCGGAGGCGAACGCCGCCGCGACAACGGGCTCGTCGCCCTCTTCATGCTGATCCTCGCGCCCATTGCCGCCATGTTGATCCAGCTTTGGGTCTCGCGCACGCGTGAATACGAAGCCGACGCCACGGGCGCCCACCTTACCGGCAATCCCTATGCCCTGGCCAGCGCACTCGAGAAGATCTCAGCCTATAGCCGCCAGGTCCCGCTCGTCGCGTCGCCGTCGAGCGCGCACCTGTTCATCGTGGCGCCTCTGCTTTCCGGCCAGACCTGGGCCAGCCTGTTCGCGACGCATCCGCCCATCAAGGACCGCATCCAGCGCCTCATCGGCCGCCCATCCGTCAGCGGCGCCATCCAATAGTCCGCCACAGCCTTCACGATCTCCAAGGCTCACGATTCCCCGTGAGCCTTTCTTTTTTCGCTCTCTGGCCGCTCGTACCCTGAACACTGGGCGCTAGTCCCTAGTCCCCAGTCTCTGTCCATCTAGTATTCTTCCCAGATGAAGACTCTCCTTCGCACGCTGCTTTACCTCGCGCTCATCGTCTGGCTGGGCGCGGAGATCTTCTTGCCGATCGTCGCCCAGGTCACCTTCTCTTCGCTGTCCGATACCCACGCCGCCGGCACGGTCGTCGGCCACCTGCTGCGTATCCTGCATGGCATGGGACTCGTCTCCGGCATGGTGGCGCTCGCGCTCCTCGCCCTCGCTCCCGCCTGGAACATCTACAAACCGCGCACGGTGCTGCCGCCAATGGCGCTCATCGTTGGAATGATTGCGTTGACCGCCTACTCGCAATGGGTCATCATCCCCGCCATGGAACGCGACCGAATCTCCGCCGGCGGGGCAATCGACACCGCCGACACTTCGAATCCGCTCACTACGCACTTCAACCGCCTGCACAACCGCAGCGTTGATGTCGAAGTAGCCGTCCAGCTTGTGGGACTCGCCACCGTCGCGCTCGTCGCCAAGGCCGAGACCTCGCGCGCCTGACGCCGAGCGCGATCTCGGCCTTGCATCGCCGCAATTGTCTGTTGACCCGGTCTCTCACCGGAATTACTATCGCCTCGCCGCGAAATCCCCACAATCGGAATGCGGCTCGGAGTCGCTATGCTTTCCGCCAGGTTTGCATGGGGCGCGCTCGCCCTTTCCACCGTTGCCTTGTCGGCTGCTCATGCTCAGGACGTAGTCCGGATCGATCCCTCCAATCCCAAGTACCTGCTCTTCCGCGGCAAGCCACTCATCCTTCTCTCGGCCTCGGAGCACTACGGCTCCGTCATCAACCGGCCGTTCGATTACGAGAAGTACCTCGACGACGCCGAGGCGCACCACATGACCATGACGCGCACCTTTCTGCTCTTCCGCGAGTTGCAGAGCGCGCGCAATCCGTCGTCACCGGCAAAGCCCGAGTCACCCGACTACATCGCGCCTTTCCCGCGCACCGGCCCCGGCAAAGCCATGGATGGCGAGCCCAAGTACGAACTCGATCGATGGAACCCTGAATACTTCGAGCGTCTGCGCGGGTTCCTCGACGCCGCCTCCAGGCACGGCATCGTCGTTGAGCTCACCGTCTTCAGCAATACCTATGCCGACAACATCTGGGCGCTGAATCCCTTCCGCTCAGCCAACAACCTGCAGCACGTGGGGAATGTCGAATGGGAAGACTATACTTCTTTGAAAGATCCTGATCTGGTGCACCGCCAGAGCGCGTACGCCCGCAAGATCGTCGACGAAACCAGCAGCTACGACAACGTGTACTACGAGATCTGCAACGAGCCCGGCGGCGGCGTTGCAGGCCATTCGACGCCCGCCGATGTCGATGCCTGGCAGACCGAGATGGCCCGCGTGCTCCGCGACGAGATGAAGAAACTCGGCCGGCCGCACCTTCTCGCCGGCCAGCAGGCATTTACCTATTCGTCCAGCAATTCATTCCCTTACGACGCGAGCTTCGCCAGCGCGAACTTCGACATCGTCAACGACCATCCTCTGCCCAACACGCAGTTCGGCGGCCGGCACTTTGAGATGGGCGAGTTCATGTCGAAGGAACTCAAGCTCGACGGCGTCGAAGGCTTCTGCCAGGCGACCTATGCGCAGCCCAAACCCGTCGTCCTCGATGAAGACAATACGGCGAGCATGTATCGCGATCTCGCTGGCTGGACCATCCATCGCAAACGCGCCTGGACTGCGTTGCTGGCTGGCTGCCATTACGACTACATCGACTTCTCGATCACGGTTGGAAACGAGGCTGGCACGTCCGCTTCCCGCGCCGCTATCCGAAGCTGGATGCAACACCTCTCCGAGTTCAAGGACACCTTCGACTTCGTGCACTCGAAGCTGGATACGGGCTGGGTCGCCAGCCACACCGAGCATCTTGTCGTGTCGGGATTGTCTTCGTCAGGTCGCGACTTCATCGCTTATCTTGCAGACGGCCGCGAGGTCACTGAGCCGTCTGCCGGCGAACCGATATCCGGCCCCATCGCTCTCGCCCTTCCGGCAGGCAAATACCGCCTGTCGCTCTATTCTCCGGCCACCGGCGAAGACTCGCCGGCCATCGAGGTCCGCGGCGGAGCCGACGTCTCGGTCGCGTTGCCTCCCTTCCGGCAGGACATCGTGATCCGGGCCGTCAAACAAGAGTGAACCGTGCCCGGCGGCCCTTCTTCGCCGAGCCCGGATCCGCCTTTCGCTGCATCGGGAATCACCAGGGCAGCGGCTTGCCCAGGTGGAAATAGCCGCCGCTCGGGCCGCTATCCGGCAACGTGGCCAGCTCCACGCTCGTCTTCGCGCCGTCGGCAATCTCCATCGGTGCCTGCGAGCCGCCCATATCCGTCTTCACCCAGCCGGGATGCGCCGAATTCACCTTGATGTTAGTATCGCGCAGCTCATAGGCCAGATGCACCGTGAACGCATTCAGCGCAGTCTTCGATGCATCATAGGCAAACGACTTCGCGTGGTAGATCGGAGACTTGGGGTCCGCGTGCAGCGCCAGCGACCCCAGAATGCTGGAGAGGTTCACGATCCGCCCCGCATCGCTCTTCTTGATCAGCGGCAGCAGACGCTCCGTCAGCGCCACCGGCGCAAAAAAATTAGTTTCGAACACTTTGTGCAGCAGGTCCATCGGCACGTCGCTCGCCCTGTGCTCCGGCCCGGTCCCCGGGAATGTCCCGCCCGCGATACCCGCATTGTTGATGAGGATGTCGAGCTTCCCGTACTTCGAATTGAAGTAGTCGTACGCAGCATTGTGATCGGCTTCGTTCGTGATGTCGAACTGAATCGCCTCCGCGTCCACGCCCTGCGCGCGCAGCTTTTCCGCCGCCTCTTCCCCTTGCTTCGCATCGCGCGCCCCGATCACGACCTTGACGCCGGAGTCCTTCAAATCGAGCGCTGTTTGAAATCCAATCCCTCGGTTTCCGCCGGTGATGAATGCAACCTTCTGAGCCATTGGGTGTTGTCTCTCCTGTCCTGCGTTGGATTCAGAGAAACACGACAAAGGTTCATGAATTTGGACGCATCCCTTTGCAGCGAACCCGGGTGCCTCTGCTTCCTATCTCGCGCCATCGCAATTACTTCTTGCTCAACGCGCGCTTCAGCACGATTTCCAGCGCGGATTTCAGCTCCGCATACTCCGCCGGCGGCAGCGTCCCCGAGAGCTTCTCACTCTCGACGGCGAACAACTCCTCCTTGAGCACATTGAGCAGAGCCGCGTTCTTCGCGCCTGGCGGCGCATGAGCGGCAACGCCCGCCTCGGCGGAATGGGCGGCAGCCGGCATCTGCAGAGCGACCGCCCCCGCAGCCGCACCGGCCGGCTTCCGCAGCAGGAACGCTGCGGCCGCGGCCAGCAGCAACCCGAGCGCCGCCAATATCCACCACTTGTACTTCGACAGCGGATCCGGCGTGTTGATCGGGTTTCCAATGCCGCCGCCCGGCTGCCCGCCGGGGTTGCCCTGCACTCCGGAATCGGTGCCAGGCTGCGCCGCCGGCTGGCCCTGGTCCTCGCGCGGCATCGATCCCGTCCCGGAAACCGTGAACTCGATCTGCTTGGCCGGCGTGGCGTTCTTCAAAACATACGTCTGGATGTTCGGATCCTGGTTCACCGGCTGGAACAGCCCGCCGCCGCTCGCATTGAACACCATGCTCTTCGGCATCAGGACCGCCACGTTGTCGGCCGGAAACTGAAGCGTCGGCTTGAAGACGAACTTCTCGCTCGAATACGGAAGGTGATAGGTGATCTGGAAGAGCGTGTCCTTGTCGCCTTCGTCCGGCTGGATGGGAAAGTCGAACGTGTAATGTCCCTTCGGCCCCGAGGGCGTCAGGGGAGTCGATGTCGGCAGACCCGTTGGACGGCGCGCCGCTGCGCCATCCACAACGGCCTCGGCCGGAAGCACCACGTCGAATCCGTGAGGGCTGTACTGGGTTCGCGGCGGCGAGCTCGTGTTGTGCACAAAGTAGCGCTCGTTCACCTTCAGTTGGCCGTTGTCGGTCTCGAACTCCATCACATCGGCTTCGATCGAAATGCCTTCCACCTTGGTCGCCGAATCGAAGACCGGAATGTCGCCCGGTCCCGCACCTTCCGGCGCCGCAATGAAATACCCCGCGCCCTGGTGCGTGACGCGCACAAGGTAGGGACCCGCGCCCGGCTTGTTCAGCGTGTAGTGCCCGCCGGCATCCGTCGTCGCGTGCGCGATCTCGGCCATGCCGGCCTGCACGTCCACCAGCACCACGGTGTCGCCGGCCGAGGGCTTGCCGGTGGTCTTGTTGGTCACCGTGCCCGTGATTTGTGCGGCGTAGAGATGTTCGCCGCCAAGCAAAAAGCAAAAAGCAATCAGGCTGAAAAGAACTCGCGTCAATCTCATTGTTCTCGATGATTCCTTGCTGTAGGTCATGCGTTGCTGCGCGTTCACGCCCGCTGCAGGAGCTCGATCTCCGCCATCAACTGCGCAGTTTCGTTTTCAAGCTGCGCGCGCTGCGCCTGATAGTCCTCTTCAGGATACTTGCCGGCGCGAAACTCGAAATTCAAATCGCGAAGATTCTCGTAGAGCTGCTCCTTGCGTTCCAGCAGATAATCCAGCCGCGTCTTCTCCCTTTGTGAGGCGAACACGTTCTCCGGCCAGAACGTGTAGACAAACAGCGCCAGCGCCAGGACGGCTCCGCAAATCATGCCCATCGACTGTGTCATCGTCTACACTCCTCCGTCGGTCCCGGTTTCCCTGCGGATTCTCTCGCGCAGCGCCTTCGCCGCCGGATCGAGATTCGCGGCCTCCGCGGTTGCCGTCGCTGCCCGTGCCGCTTCCGGGTCCATCTTCCATCTCCGCACCAGCAGCATCGTGCCCAGCAGCGCAGCCAGAAAAACCGCGAACGGCGCAATCCATCCCACCAGGTCGAAGCCCTGCGTCGTCGGCGCGGCCAGCACGGTCGCTCCATACTTCGCCGCAAACGAGCCCAGAATCTGGTGATCGCTCGCACCGCCGGCAACCGCGGCCCTCAACTCTTCCATCATGGGGCCCGACGCCGGACACCCCACGTGGTTACACTCGCCCAGTATCTGCGCGCAGCCGCAGGTGCACATCATCTGGTGGCTCAGGTCGTTCACCCGCGAGCCGGAATCGGTCGCGCCCACCGTGAAGCAAACGCACACGGCCAGCACTGCGGCCTGCGCCATTTTCAACCAGAATCCGAGTCTGTTCTTCACCGCGACCACCTAGTCCCCGCCTTTCAATGCCGGCTGGGACGCTCCGGTACGAGCCGGCACGCGCAGTGCCGCGGTCGCGGGACTGAGGCTCGGCGCCAGCGCCGCCAGCGTCCCCAGGAACAGGATCAGGAAGCCGGCCCAGATCCAGCTCACCAGCGGATTGATGATGGCCTTGATGATGGGCTGGCCGGTGGTGGAGTTTGTTCCCTCGTACACCACATAGAGGTCCCAGAACACCGTCGAGTGAATCGCAACCATCGTCTGCGGCTGCCCGCTGGCCAGGTACACGCGCTTCTCCGGCGTCATCTGGAGAATTCGTTTGCCGCCCCGGTACACATCCAGCATCGCGTACTCGGAGTTGTAATTGAGGTTCGAGTCCTGCGTGAATCCCTGGCACTCCAGCGAATAGTTTCCGATATTCAGTCGCTCATGCAGCGCCATCTCTTTCTCTTCGCTGAGATTGAACGCGGCCCCGGCCAGACCCACTAGGATGATGACCACGCCGATGTGAACAACGTATCCGCCATATCGGCGCATGTTTCTGCGCGTCAGCAGCCACGTTGCTGCCAGAAGATTGCGCCCGGTCTGCTTCGAGATCACTGCCGCTCCGCGCAGAAACTCCGACACAATGGCGACAAACACTGCGGCACACAGCGCGAACGCCACCAGCGCATAGAAATGCCCCTGGTCAAACTGGCCTTCCACCCAAGGACGCACGCCGAATGCAATGCAGGCGCCCACCGTGACCAGCAGCGCGATGCTGGGCGCCACAAAATTGCGCCGGATGCTGCGCAGCGACGTGGCTCGCCATGGCAGCAGCGGTCCCACGCCGGTCAAAAAGAGCAAAAAAAGCCCGATCGGCACAGCCACCCGGTTATACCAGGGGGCGCCCATCGTCACCTTGCTGCCCTGCACGTATTCCGAAAGCACGGGGAACATCGTCCCCCACAGGATCACGAAGCACACGGTGAGCAGCACCAGGTTGTTGAACAGGAAGCTCGACTCGCGGCTCACCAGCGATTCGAGTTTGTGTTCTCCCTTCAGGTGGTCGCGTTGCAGAATGTAGGTGAAGATGCACACCGCGGCCACAATGCACATGAACCACACAAACCAGCTGCCGATCGACGACTGCGCAAACGCATGAACCGAGCTCACAAGGCCCGCGCGCGTGAGCAGCGTGCCCAGCATCGTGAGCAGGAAGGTGGTGAAGATGAGCCACACGTTCCAGCTCTTCATCATTCCCTTTTTTTCCTGCATGATCACCGAGTGAAGAAATGCCGTGCCCGTCAGCCACGGCATGAAGCTCGCCGACTCGACGGGGTCCCAGCTCCAGTAGCCGCCCCAGCCTAGCACCGCATACGCCCAGTGCATTCCCAGGCATATGCCGCCGCTGAGGAACAGCCACGTCACCAGCGTCCAGCTTCGCGTTACCTTGATCCATTTCTCGCCCGGATAGCGCATCATCAGCGCGCCCAGCGCAAACGCGAACGGTACCGAGAAGCCCACATAACCCAGGTACAGCATCGGCGGATGGATCACCATCTCCGGATACTGCAGCAGCGGATTCAGCCCATTGCCGTCCTCGGGAATCGCCCCGCGGAACACGGAAAAAGGCGGCGCTGCAAAATTCAAGATCGCCAGGAAGAAGACCTGGATCGCAGCCAGAATCGTCCCCGCGTAGGCAAAGAGCTTTACGTCGGTCTTGTGCGTGAGGCGAAGAACGAATCCGTAGGTCCCCAGCAGCCACGCCCACAGCAGCAGCGAGCCTTCCTGCCCGCTCCAAAGCGCGGCGAACTTGTATTGGATGGGGAGCGCACGATTCGAGTGCTCGAGGATGTACGTGATCGAAAAATCGTTGGTAAATACCGCCCAGACCAGCGCAAACGCCGCCGCGGTCACCGCATAGAACCCGCCGATGCCGGCGCGGCGGGCCGTATCGGCCAGACGCTCAGGCGAAATGCGCGCCGGTTGGCCCGTCGCCAGCAGGCGTAACGCGACAGAACCCGCAAACAGGTTATAGGCGGCAAGCGCCAACGCAACGATCAGAGCGAAACTGCCGAAGGCGGCCATCGGAACTCCATGAAGATGCTCGGTCTAAAGACGAGCCGCGACTCAGAACGTCTTCCCTGCGAGCTAATTCTCTTATCATGATAGGCCCTCAGCGTGTGATCTGCCTCACACCATTGATGGACATGCCGCCTGCACTTCGAGAACGCACAAACCTACCGTACTCCCCACTCCCAAAGCCCGTAGCTTGTCTTTTGATCAACCGAATGCCCGAGTTGCCTTGCCAGAAGCAGCATTTGGCCCCGATGATGCGCCTCATGCGCGATCAGGTACGCGACAAACGCCCACGCATCCGGCTTGAAGCCCGGAATCTTGCCATTTCCGTTGAGTGCCTTTGCCAGCAAGTCATGCATCGCCGCCGCGCTAGCCTCAAGCGCGGTCCTGGCCTCGGTGATGCTCGCGGTTTTCTCAAGCGCGGCCGCCATCTGTTTCGCGCCTGCGGCCTTCAGCCACATTAGCCGCACGCTGTGAATGTGCGCGATCAGCGCGGCCAGCGAACGGCCTTTGCCTCCCGGCGGCGGCATCGACCACACCTCCGCCGGAATCGCGTCGAGCAGGAAAAGGTGGATGCGATTGTGAATCGCGAAGGACCGCAGCACTGCATCCGCGGGCGCAAGTGGAGCTTCCGCTTCTTTCTTTGCCATTGCATTGCCCCCCGTTTTCGCGTCCTGAGGATAGACCGGGGACAAGATCAGTCCATCCATCCGGGCGCAGGCAGTCATGCATGCCATTCGTCTGCGCTGGGCCCATAGATCGCCGGCACCTTGGCCTCATTCAGTCGAAGATACACTGTGAGCTGCCCTCGGTGGTGCGCCAGGTGGCTCAACGCACCGTCGCGTATGTTCGTGTACCTCGGCCCAGTCGTCAGCACCTGGTCGCCCATCTTAAGGGTCCAGGGCTTCATCAGGTGCTCGTCCGTCGTTGACTGCAGAGCCCGTCGCGACTCGGCGAGTCCTTTGTCCAGCAGTGCAAGCAGCTCTGCCCGCGTTCCCACCGCCCTGGTACGCGGAGACTTGTCGCCGTTTAGATCGACTGCGTCGGTGTCGATCATCATTGCAATCCAGCCTGGCATAGTGGCAACCAGCGCCGCCAGGTAGCCCAGTTCCATCGATCTCGCATGCGGCTTCCAGCTGTTCACGCCTTCCGGCACGCGCTCGATTGCCTTTCTCGACGACTCCGCCTCCAGCTCAAGCTGCTCCAGGAACAACTTCCTCAACTCCATTTCGACCTCCTCTTGCGGAGCGCTCGGCTCCGACAAAATTCAGCCTAGTTCGCCATATATGCCATCTGTTGTCATAATTGAAATTGAATCATGTTTTTTCGGGGGAGGCTGCCATGAAATCCGATCGACTGCTGGCGGCTCTCATGCTGCTCCAGGGCCACGGCCGTATGTCCACGCGGCAAATCGCCGAACGGCTCGAGATATCGCAGCGCACCGCGCATCGCGATATGGAGTCGCTGTGCGCCGCCGGCGTGCCTCTCATCGCGCACCGCGGCGCACAGGGCGGATGGGAGCTCGAGAAAGGCTGGCGCACCCAGGTTCCCGCGCTCGATCAGGCCGAACTCGAAGGCCTGCTGATGGCGCGGACCGGCAGCCTCGGCTCAACCAAGCTGCGAGCCGCCGCGCAACGCGCGTTCGACAAGCTCATGGCCGCCTTGCCGGCCGCGTCGCGCAGCCACGCAGAATCCTTGCTCGCCCGCCTGCACTTCGACCCCTCCGGATGGCGCATGCCCGGCGAAGACCTTTCCATGTTGCCCATCGTGCAGGACGCACTCGCCCGCGACCGCAAGCTCACCTTCACCTATACCCGCGCCGACGGAGAGACCACCTCACGCACCGCGGAACCGATGGGCATCGTCTGCAAACAGTCGGTCTGGTATCTCGTCGCACAGACCGCCGCGGGCATGCGGACATTCCGCATCTCGAGGATCCGCGGCGCCGTCGTTCTTGCGCAGCCGTTCCAGCGTCCCGCGGGATTCGACCTCGCCGAGTATTGGAAGGCTTCGACCGCCCGGCTGCTGGATAAACGCGAAGCAGTCAGAGTCACACTGGCGCTCTCGCCGAAAGGCGTCGCGGCCTTCCGCGACTGGCGCCCGCTGCATGCGGCCGAACATCATCCGGCTGCTGCTCATCTTGGCCCCGATTGGCTCGTCTTCCAGGTCGAATTCGACGACTTTCCGCTCGCCCGCTTTGCCGTGCTCGGCCTCGGCTCGAACGCGATGGTGCTCGCGCCGGAATCACTTCGCAGCGAAATCGAATCCGAGGCCAAACGACTGCTGGAAATCAGCCGCACCACGCCGCCGCCGCGAAGCTTCGGCCCGCCATAAGCGCGGACCATACAGCCGCTGCTCAACATGACAAAGCCGCCCCGCTCATTGCATCATGGTTGAGGTCATGCGGAGGTCGTTCGCAGCCATGCCGGCAAATCGCGCAGGTTCCCTCATTTCCCGCCGTCAACTTCTTCAAACCGGCTCATCGGCCGCCATCGTTGCCGCCTGCGGCGCGCGAATCAGCCAAACCGCCCGCGCACTGGAGCGATTGACCATCGCGCCGCTTAGCGAATTTGCCTATGGCGATGTTTCGATCTCCAGCGAACCGCACGAGTCGCAGCTCATGAATACGCACTCCGTGCTGATGGCGCTCAATGAAGACAGCCTGCTCAAGCCGTTTCGCCAGATGTCCGGCATGCCTGCGCCGGGCGAAGACCTCGGCGGCTGGTACACTTACGATCCCGGCTACGACTACCGCAAAGGCTTCGATCTCGGCTTCGCTCCCGGCTGCCACTTCGGCCAGTGGGTCTCGGCGCTGGCTCGCACGTTTGCCATCACCGGCGAGGAAGCCACGCGAGACAAGATCCTGCGCCTCAACCGCCTCTACGCACAGACCATCACCGCCGACTTCTACGTCAAGAACCGCTTCCCTGCTTATACCTACGACAAGCTCGTCCTCGGCCTGCTCGACTCGCACATCCTTGCCCATGACCCTCAGGCTCTCGCCATTCTCGAGCAGACCACAAATACGGCGCTGCCTCACCTTCCTGGACACGCGATCGAGCACGATCGCCCCTGGCGCGCCGACAAGGACCCCGACAATCTGGAATGGAACTGGGACGAGTCCTACACCATGCCGGAGAATCTCTTCCTCGCCTATTCGCGAGGCGCCGGCAAGCGATATTACGATCTCGCCCTCCAGTATCTCGACGACGCGGCCTGGTTCGACCCGCTTTCCCGCAATGAAAACGTCCTCGCCGGCCGCCACGCCTACAGCTACGTGAACTCACTCAGTTCCGCCATGATGGCCTACATCGCGGCGGGCAGCGAGAAGCATCTGCGCGCCGCAACGAACGCCTTCGCCATGCTCACCGCCCAGAGCTACGCTACCGGAGGATGGGGCCCGGACGAGCAGCTCCGCGCGCCCGGCAGTGACGATCTCTACAACAGTCTCTCGAACATCCATCACACCTTTGAGACTCCATGCGGCTCCTACGCTCACTTCAAGCTCACGCGCTATCTGCTGCGCGTGACGCGCGAGGCCCGCTATGGCGACAGCATGGAGCGCATGATGTACAACACCGTGCTCGGCGCGCTGCCGCTCCAGGAAGATGGCGCCAATTTCTACTACTCCGATTACACCTTCGACGCCAAGCGCGTTTACAAAGAAGCCCACTGGGCCTGTTGCTCCGGAACCCTGCCCCAGGTGGCGGCAGACTATCGCATCAATACTTATCTCCGCGGCCCGCGGTCGGTCTACGTGATTCTCTACGTGCCGTCCACGCTACGATGGTCTGAAAACGGCGCCGCGCTCTCGCTTACCCAGGAGAGCGACTATCCCTATGAGGATCGGGTGACGTTTTCAGTCACCGCATCCCAGCCTGCGGAATCGGCACTTCACTTCCGCATTCCCGCATGGGCTGAAGGAGCCGAAATCTACCTGAATGGCGCACGGCAAAAAGGACTCGCGATCCCTGCTCGGTTCGCATCGATTCATCGCGAGTGGAGGACCGGCGACCGCATCGAACTTGAACTCCCGCTGAAATCCCGGCTGGAGGCGATCGACGAACGCCATGCGGACACCGTCGCCCTTCTCCGCGGTCCGCTGGTGCTGATGGCGGTGAAGCCGCGCGAAGGCGCGGCCATGCCGAAGATGACCCGTGCGCAGTTGCTGGCGGCACGCCGCGGGAGCGGGCGCGAGTGGCAGGTCGAATCGCAAAGCGGTCCCGTCGCTTTGCGTTCTTTCAGCTGGCTCGGCTCGCGTCCGTACACCACGTATCTGCAGGTCAGTTGAACCCCAGCGGCCGGCATTCACCCAACCAGGAACTCCTTCTCGCGCAGTTCCTTGATCGAGTCGCGCAGCTTGGCGGCCTTCTCGAACTCGAACTTCCGCGCCGCCTCGCGCATCTCGGTCTCGAGCTTGGCGATGTAGGCATCGAGCTCAGGCTGCGTCTTGAACTCCGGCACGTCCGCAACCTCTTCCTCGACAACTTCGCCGTATTCCGCTTTCAGGATCTGCGCCAGGCCCATATCCACGTGGCTGAGGATCGATTGCGGCGTGATGCCGTTCTCTTCGTTGAATGCCTCCTGGATGGCGCGGCGCCGGTCCGTCTCGCCGATCGCCCGCCGCATCGAGTCCGTCATCCTGTCGGCATAGAGAATCGCCCTGCCCTCGACGTGACGCGCGGCGCGCCCCACGGTCTGGATCAGCGATCCGCTCGAGCGCAAAAAGCCTTCCTTGTCCGCGTCGAGAATCGCCACCAGCGAAACCTCGGGCAGGTCGAGCCCTTCGCGCAGCAGGTTGATGCCGATCAGCACGTCGAACTCGCCCTTGCGCAGCCCGGCCAGCAGCCGCACCCGCTCCAGCGTCTCGATCTCCGAGTGCATGTAGCGGCACTTCACGCCCACCTCTGTGTAGTAACTCGCCAGGTCCTCGGCCATGCGCTTGGTCAGCGTGGTCACCAGCACCCGCTCGTTCTTCTGGGCGCGATCGCGAATCTCTCCCAGCAGATCGTCGATCTGCCCCTTCACCGGCCGTATCTCGACCTGCGGATCCACCAGACCCGTCGGCCGGATCACCTGCTCCACCACAACGCCCGCCGATCGCGTCAGCTCATACGGTCCCGGCGTCGCAGAGACATAAATGCACTGCCCAACGCGGTTCTCGAACTCCTCGAATTTCAGTGGCCGGTTGTCCATCGCCGAGGGCAGCCGGAACCCGTAATCCACCAGGTTCTGCTTGCGGCTGCGGTCACCGAACCACATCCCGTGCACCTGCGGAATCGTCGCGTGGCTCTCGTCGACAAACAGGAGGAAGTCGCGCGGAAAATAGTCCAGCAGCGTCGGCGGCGGCTCGCCCGGCAAACGCCCGGAAAAATGCCGCGAGTAGTTCTCGATGCCGTGGCAGTAGCCCATCGACTTGATCATCTCCAGATCGAACCGCGTCCGCTGGTGTACCCGCTGCGCCTCCACCATGCGCCCCTCGGCCTCGAGCTTTGGCACCCACCCGTTGAGCTCCTCCACAATCGAATCGATCGCCTGCGACTTGCGCTCCGGCTGCACCACGTAGTGGCTCTTGGGATAGATCGGCAGCCGCGAGTACTTCTGCTTCACCGTGCCGAACAGCGGATCGATCTGCGCCAGCGTCTCGATCTCGTCGCCGAACAGTTCAATGCGATATGCGCTCTCGTCATACGTCGGAAAGACCTCGATCGTGTCCCCGCGCACTCGGAATGTCCCGCGCCGAAAGTCCGCATCGTTGCGGTCGTACAGGATCTCCACCAGCCGCCGCGTAATATCCTTGCGCGCGATCCGCTGCCCTTTCTCGAGCAGTAACAGCATGCCGTAGTACGCTTCGGGCGAGCCCAGGCCGTAAATGCAGCTCACCGAGCTCACGATGATCGCATCGCGCCTCTCGAACAACGAACGCGTCGCCGAAAGCCGCAGCTTGTCCAGCTCCTCGTTGATCGTGGCTTCCTTCTCGATATACAGGTCGCCCGCCGGAATGTAAGCCTCCGGCTGGTAGTAGTCGTAGTAGCTCACAAAGTACTCGACCGCGTTGCCCGGAAAGAACTGCTTGAACTCGTGGTAAAGCTGCGCCGCCAGCGTCTTGTTGTGCGCCAGGATCAGCGCCGGCCGGTTCGACTCCTCGATGATCTTGGCCATCGTGAAGGTCTTGCCCGATCCGGTCACCCCGAGCAGGACCTGGTGCTTTTCGCCCGCCGCCAATCCGTCCACCAGCTCGCGAATGGCGCGCGGCTGATCCCCCCGCGGCTTGTAGTCCGCCACCAGCTGAAAGTCCATGGCGGGATTATACCGTGAAACGGCGAAATTTAGGCGAAGATTCGTCCGGATCGGGATCGACACGGCCAGCCGAAGCACAAGTGTGAAAAGGGCAAACTCGAAGCACCTGGCGGCAGGCAAGTTGTCAGCCCGCGATGGGTCGCTGCCGGCTTGCTTCGCGATCGCGGTTCCGTCCCGTCACACGTGCTGCACAGCCTGCGCAAGATGGCTCAGGCTCGATTTGGCGTCGCCGTAGAGCATGGCGGTGCAGGGCTTGAAGAATAGGGGATTCTCGAGGCCGGAGAATCCGCGCCCCTGCCCGCGCTTGAGGACGATCACGCTCCGCGCGCGGTCGACCTCGAGGATGGGCATGCCGGCGATGAGCGACTTCGGATTGTCGCGCGCATCGGGATTCACGACGTCGTTGGCGCCGATGACGACGGCAACGTCAGTGGACGGGAACTCGGGGTTGATCTGCTCCATCTCGTAGAGCGCGGAGTAAGGCACGTTGGCCTCGGCGAGCAGCACGTTCATGTGGCCGGGCATCCGGCCGGCGACTGGATGAATCGCGTACTTCACGTTGACCCCGCGCGATTCCAGCAGTTCCGCGAGTTCGCGCACGGCATGCTGCGCCTGCGCCGTGGCCAGGCCGTAGCCCGGCACGAAGATCACCTGGTTGGCGAAAGCAAGCTGCATCGCCGCATCGTCAAGCGTGATCTCGCGCATCACCCCGCCGACATTCGCGCTCGCCTCGGCGATCACCGCGCCGAACCCGCCGAAGAGGACGTTTGTGATGGAGCGGTTCATCGCCTTGCACATCAGCACGGAAAGGATGAATCCCGAGAAGCCGTCGAGCGTGCCGGCGATGATGAGCACATTGTTCGACAACACGAAGCCCGTGGCGGCCGCAGCCAGACCGGCGTAGGAGTTGAGCAGCGACATCACGACCGGCATGTCGGCTGAGCCGATAGGGATGACGAGCAGAACGCCGAAGGCAAACGCGATGCCCAGCATGGAGTAGAAGACCGCGGTCGCATCGGGGTGAGTCCAGAAGTATACAAAGCAGGCCATCATCATCAGAAAGACGGAGAGGTTGAGGATGTTCTGTCCGCGGAACTGCACCGGTTTTCCGTAAATGATGCCCTGCAGCTTCCCGGCGGCGATCAAAGATCCGGTGGTGGTGAGCGCGCCGAGCATCACCTCGAAGCCCAGCGCGCCGCGCGTCACAACGGGCATCTCGGAGGCATGCACCATGAACTCACCGACGCCCACCAGGGCCGCGGCCAGCGCGCCGAAGGCGTGGGAGAGCGCGGTCCGCTGCGGCATGGCGGTCATGGGGACCCAGATGGCCATCCATGCGCCGATGATCGAGCCGATGGTGAGCCCGGCGATGATCCACACCCAGGTGACGATCTCCGTGCCAATCAGCGTGCCGATGATGGCGGCCAGCATGCCGCCTTCGGCAAGGAACATGCCGCGCCGTGCCGTCTCGGGGTGCGACATGCCTTTCAAAGCAAAAACAAACAGGATGGACGCGAGCAGATAGGTTGCTTCCATAAAGTACGTGGACGCGCTCATTTCTGCACCGCCTTCGCGCTCGCGTTGCGGCTCTTGAACATCTTGAGCATGCGGTCGGTGATGCCGAACCCGCCAACCACGTTGATGGTGGCCGCGGTGACGGCAATAAATCCGAGGATGTGCGCCGTTGGCTGGTTCTTGACCGCGCCGGCGAGCACCAGCGAACCGATGAGCGAAATGCCGGAGATTGCGTTGGTGGCCGACATCAGCGGTGTGTGCAGCAGGGGCGGAACGCGGCTGATGACCTGGTAGCCGAGAAAGGCGGCCAGCGCGAAGACGTATATGGAAGCGATGAGGACGGCGGGATTCATCTTGTGTCGGTTCCTTGAAACGGGCAAGAAAGCAAGTTAGCCGGCGAGCGGTGCTTCGCGCGCCTCCATCATTTTGGCGATTCGCGGGTTGACGGGCTTCCCGTCATGCGCGACGCAGGCGCCGGCCTGAACTTCGTCGGCGAGATCGATCGCGAGCTCGCCTTTCTTCACGATCAGCGCCAGAAAGTTGAGAACGTTGCGGGCAAAGAGCGCGCTGGCGTCCGCGGGAACTTCTGCCGGCAGGTTCAGCGGTGCCAGCAAAGTGACTCCGCCGATCGTCTGCGTCACGCCTGGTTTCGTGAGCTCGCAGTTGCCACCGGCGGGCGCGGCCAGATCGACAACCACCGAGCCGGGGCGCATGGCTTCGATTGCGGCGGAGCGGATCAGCCGCGGCGCGGGACGGCCGGGAACGAGAGCCGTCGTGACGATTACGTCGGAGTGCGCGGCGGTTTTGACGATGAGGTCGCGGCCGCGGTCGAGCGCTTCTTCGCTCAGCTCGGCGGCATAGCCGCCGGCGCCTTCGGTCTTGATGCCGCCGAGATCCACATCGAGAAACTTCGCTCCCAGAGAGCGCACCTGCTCCCCGGCCGCCGCGCGCACGTCATAGGCTTCGACCACGGCTCCCAGGCGTCGCGCCGTGGCGATTGCCTGCAGCCCGGCCACGCCGGCCCCAATCACGAATACCCGCGCCGGGGGAATGGTCCCCGCGGCGGTCATCAGCAGCGGAAACATCCGCGGCAGAAGGCCAGCCGCGGCGATCACCGCCTTATAGCCGGCGACCGTCGCCATCGATGAAAGCGCATCCATCGACTGCGCGCGGCTGATGCGCGGCACCAGTTCCATGCTGAAGAGGGTTGTCGGCCGGCCGATGGCGATGGTCAGCGTATCCAGTGCGTCGAGCGGCTTGAGAAAACCGATCACGACCGCTCCCGGCTTGAGCCGAGCCTGATCCTGGGCGTCGGGCGGGTTGACGACCGGAAGCAGATCGGCCTCGGCCAGGATGGCGTTGCGATCCTCGGTCACCGCCGCACCGGCGGCCGCATAAGCTTCGTCGGATGCTCCGGAGGCCACACCGGCTCCCGCCTGCACCGTGACCGCAATCCCCTGCGCGCGGAGAGATTTCAGGCTGTCCGGCAGCAGGGCGGCTCTAGTCTCGTTGACAGTAGATTCCTTCAGAATGCCGAGTAGCACCGTTGTTCCTCGTGCAATTGCTTGAGAATGGACTTCGATGGGATGCAAGGACACATATCAAAACGAGCGCGAATGCGTCCAGTGCGGTTAACTGGAAATTATTGAAGAGGGTCCGGCAGGCGCACGGTGATGCAGGTCACCCGACGAGGAGGCGAAGCCTCGAAATTGGCCGCGGAAACGAGATCGCCTGCGCCGGCGCGGCGCGAAACGCTTGGCTCTATCGGATGGCGTGGGGAGCGAACTCCAGCCAGTAGAGTTTGAAGGCTCGATCAGCGGAAGCTTCGCCATTCGATCCCGGCTGCTTTGACCTGATTTCTGGCAGTATCGGAATTTGCCAAATCACTCAACCGTCGTTGAGCCGTAACTCGGGGGTCGCAGTGCATCTCCGCGAATCTGGCCGATAAAAAGCGACACTTCATTCTCGACAAGCTCCGGACGCTGGATCTGGATATAGTGGCCGCTGCCGCGGGCGATGATGCGGCGGCTGCGCGTGGATAGGTTCTTCAGGTCATCCTGCATCCGATTCCAGGCCCGGTCGGCTTCCGCGGCCAGCGGATCCGGGCCCGTCGCCGATGGGTCCTGGGAGAAGATGAGTATCGGCAGCGCGCCATAGGGACCGGTGTGTGCGGTCTCTGCTCCAGACAGGTCGAAGCTCGCCCTCTCGCCTGCGATGCCGCCGAATGCCTCGTGGCAGCGGTCTTCACCCTGCAGCTTTGCGGAATACGCGTCGAAGCCCCTGTGATTCCATCTGCAGCCGCTCAACAAGCGTGGGATTCCCGCAGCGAACATGGCCTCGTTCAGCGGAATTTCGTACCAGGGCGGGCCGTTTCCATCGACGGCGGCAATCGCCGGATCGCGATTCTGCAAGGGAGTGGAGGCGTCGACGAAGATCAGGCCGGCGACGTCCGCGGGATACCTTGTCGCGTAGTCGCGGATGTAAATGCCGGCGATGGAGTGGCCGAGCAGCACAAGTGGGCCCCGGATGCCGGCCGCGTCGAGTAAAGCATGAAGCTCCGAAGCGATGTGGTCGGCGTCGCGAGGAGCAGGCATCGGGTCGCTCCATCCAAAGCCGGCGCGGTCGTAAGAACAGACCTGGGTGGTTCTTGACAGCACCGGCTGCACGCCGCTCCAGATGAGACCATCGTTGCCGAGGCCGGCGTCGAGAATGAGCGTGGGCGAACCGGAACCGGTGCAGTCGAGGCGCATCCTGTGGCCGTTGACGGCGTAGAAACTGCCCGGCGGATGCGCGCGGTTTTGATGCAGCAGGATCGCATTGACTGCGCTGCTGGCCGCGATCGCCAGAGCGCACAGTGCGGCGGCCATCAGCGTGACGCGTTCCGCTCGAAGGCGCCACTTCGACAGCGTCTCGCCGCTCAGTGCGCGAATGCGCAGGATCGAGAACACGGCGACAGCTGCGCCCGCGAGCGCGATGAACAACGGAAGCACAGTGTATTGAAAATCCACGATGCGGCTTGGATCCCCCGATCCCAAATGACCATGGTATCGCGTGGAAAGAGGCGGCTCGCTCCGGCGGCAGGCCAAAGACGGCCCTCACCGTGGCCGCCCCTGAGGCGATGGAACTGCAAGACCAAATTCCCTGCGCTGGCTCGTGCAAGGCTGCTCTCGGAAGGGTGGGTTGCAGCCGCATGGAGCGCGTCCAGCTTTCCCGCCAACTGCCGTGGGAACGGAAACGATTTAAGACAAGATTCCGCCCACCGGCAGAGCCGGTCATCCGCTGTTCGATGGGGATGGAGTCAGTCTCCGGATAGAGGCACATTCTAACGGATGAAACCGCCGGCGCCCGGCAACCACGGCGCGGCAGCGGTTTCGTCAAGGCGTTTCCAGGACCGCGGAGAGCTTAGGCCAGCGCCTGGTTCATGTTCTCGATGGCCTCGTCGATCTCCTGGGTGCTCTTGAAGCCGACGGTGGCGCAGTCGATGCCCGCCTGCCGGAAGGCGAAGCGCATGGCTTCCTGGCGGTCCTCGCGGCGGGTAAAGGCGCCGTTGCCCACAAGCTTCATGCTCACGACCCCCATGCCCTCGTGCTTCACTTGGCGGACATGCTGCACCACTTCGTCCACGCGGTCCGGATTGTTGTTGTCGGCCCAGGTTGGGCCGTCCATGCGCGTGCCCTTGTGGTTCATGCGGATCATGGCAACTTCAAGCCACTTGTTGCCCGGCATCTGGCGCAGAGCGGGCAGGCCATGAACCGAGGCGCCGCGTGCGCGGATATGCTTCTTCGATTGGGTTTCGAGGATGTCCTCCTGCCACCGCTTCGTCTCGGAGACCCAGTCGGGCGTGTGCTGCCAATGGAGAAGGAAGATGTCGAAGTACTCGGTCTGCGAAATGCGACGCAGCGCATCGAAACGCTTCTGAAAATCCGCGTTCGGATCGTCGGTCTCGATCTTGGTCATCAGCTGATAGCTGTCGCGCGGAAAGGGCTTCAGAGCCTCGGCCAGCATGGCCGGGGTCGAGTAGGCTTCGGCGGTCTCGAAAAACCGGATGCCGCGCCCGTAGGCGTACTGAATTAACCTCGAGAACTCCTTCTGGCCCAGCGAGGACTGCACCTGGCCGCCATTGGTGCCGGTGCCGAAGGCCAGGCGCGTCACCTGCGCACCGGACTTTCCCAGCGTGACCATGTCCGTGGCCTTGCCGGGGCTGGCATGCAGGGGCAGTGCACCGATGCTGGCGGCGGTTCCGGCGGCGAGCGAGGTTTTGAGGAAATCGCGGCGTGAAAGTGGGCTCATAGAAACCTCCGGGGAGCGGGCCGCGCCACTTTAGGAAAGGATGGATCCGATGAATCGCTCGCCAGGACAGCGCAACCCCAAGGAGCGACGGCCTTTCAGAGCCGAACGTGCGAACGCAGCATTTCCTGAAGCGGCCTGGGATGGCCCTTTGCGGTGATGGTAGCACGGAAACAGGCCGGGAAAACCGATTGCGCACGCGATTCGAATGCAAATCAAAGCCCGGGGCCGATTGCCCCTCGCGTTCAGCGGTGTTGGGCAGGGGGCCGCTGCCGCCGCTCGAGCTGATAGCTCAGGTTGCCCCTGAAGATCTCCGAGGGAAGGTATCGCCGCTTCTGGCCGCAGAGCGGGCAGGCCGCGACGATCCACGTGTCCGGCATGGTCATCACCGGCGCCGGGACGTTCTCGCCGCAACCCTTGCAGCAGACCGCGAAGTCGCATCGCCGGGTTTCCGGGACGTTGAACATACGCGTCCATTATAGGCGAACAAAAGACGAAAATATCCACATTCCCTTTGCGAGGGCTCGTCGGGTGCTAGACCCCTTCGCGGACTCCAGCGCAATTCCTTTGTGCCGGGCAAATAAAAGCGGCAGAGCTCTCGCCCTGCCGCCAAACCCTGTCCCTGGGACATCCTTCGAAGCACTTCAATACAACTTCTTCTTCGGAGCCGTTAACGGCTGCGACCTCTGATCCTTGATCCCTGTTCCCTGTTCCCTCGTCCCTAGTCCCTCGCCTCACTGCAACAGCTTCGTCACTTCCTGCTGCAGGCTGTTCGCCTGCGCCAGTGCCGAGATTCCCGTCTGGCTCAGCACCTCGTACTTCGACAGGTTCGACGTCGCCGAGGCATAGTCCGTCGCCTGGATGGCGTTTTGCGCCGACAGCACGTTCTCCTGCTGCGTGCTCACCACCTGGCTCACCGATTGCAGCGTATTGATCTGCGCGCCGATGTATCCGTCCTGCGCCGCAACATAGCTGATGGCGTTATTCAGCACCGATTCGGCATTCTGTGCGTTGCCTTGCGTCGACAGGTCGGTCGTCGAAAGGTTGGCGCTCAAGTCGCCGCCCACCGCCGTCACGTAGCTGATCGTCGTTGTGGCTGCCGTCGAGATAGCGTTGCTCGTTGCCGCGCCCGTCGTCGTATCTGTCACGTTCGCGTTGGCCGCCGCAATCGCCACATTGGCATTCGTGTTCGAGAGCAGGATGCCCGTGTCGCCGCCGGCTACAGCGCCGTCTCCCACCGCCGCCGCCGTGGTAAAGCTCGCCGTCACCCCGGGAATGCCGTCCTTGTTGATCTCCGTGATCAGGGCGGCCACCGTGGTCGCAGTCGTGGTCAGCGTACTGGTGGTGCCATCGGGATTGGTGATGGTGAATGTGATGCCGGTGCCACCGATCGCGTCGCTCTGCTGCGCGGCGGTCGCCAGCACCGGTCCAGCCGCATCCTTCGACAGGTCCACAAACAAGCCGGCGTTGCTTTGCTGCACTGCCCCGCCCGAATCGCCCACGCTCGCCGAAGTCAATTTGGCAAAGAAGAGATTGTTGAGCGTCGAACCCGTTGACGATGAGTCGCCCGTATAGATGGCCGTTCCCGCCTGCGACCCCGTGAAGACCTGGTTCTGGTTATAGGTGGTCGTCGAGCCGATGTTGTTGATCTCGGCCAGGATCGACTGATACTCCTGGTTGGCCGCCGACTCCTGCGACGAATTGAGCGTGCCGTTGGAAGCTTCGGTCGCCAGCGTGATGGCGCGGTTCAGCAGGTTGGTCACCTGGGAAAGCGCCCCGTCGGCCACCTCCAGCAACCCCACGCCTTCCGTGGCGTTGATCGCCGATTGCGTCAAGGCCGCCGAGTTCGCCCCCAGGCCGTTCACGAGCGCAAGGCCGGCGGCGTCGTCCGCGCCGGAGTTGATGCGCGAACCGGACGACAGCTGCTGCAGCACCGTCTGCAGGCTGCTGTTCGTGTGGTTCAGATTGTTCTCCGCGTAGATCGCTGACAGGTTGTTCAGAATACCGAGGGCCATTTGAGGTCGCTCCTTCGTCGATGCCTTGATTCGTGTCCGGAGCCATTCGGGATCGGAACCTCTGCGGAACCTTTCCCGGATCCCCGGCCGGACGCCTCAGCATCTTTTGCGTTCATCGGAGCAGGCCTGAATAACTTTAGTCATTTCTTTCGGAGCTTCCAGGATGGCAGGTGTTTCGGCCCGGTCCAGGTCTGTCCCGAGACCATGCAGATCGTGTCCCGGCACGCGTCAACGGCTGTCCCGTTGCGGCTCAATGACTGTTTCCTGCTGGGACACCGTCCTCGGCCTCTTCGACGCCCCGATTCTCTTCCCGCCCGGGCTTTCACGAGTCGCCGCCCAAAAAAACGGCGGCAAGAGGCTTTCGCCCTTTGCCGCCACCGGTGTTGACTACAACCGTATTTGCTCTCTGCCTGAAACCCTTGCCTGGCGCAACCGCTATTGAGGCGGTTCCTGCGGAACGGCGTCTGGGGGGCCGCCTTGCGGCGCGCCCTGCCGCCACCGCCGCAATCCCTCCGCACGCGCGGAACGAAACTCCTGAACCGTCTTCCATTGCTCCGGCGTCAGCTTGCTCCGGATCGCCAGCAGGAAGCGCGCGTTGGCCTTGAAGAGATCGGCCCGCGCCGCCGCCACCTGGTCGATCTGCGAAAGGATCCGCTGCTCGTCCAGTTGATCCGCATTGATCAGCGGCCGCAGCGCGAGTTCGGCTTTCTCCGCGTTCGCCCGCAAATCCACCAGCGACATGAGGTGCTTCTGCAGGACGTCGTCCATCGCTTTGCGCTGATCGTCCGTCAACCTCAGCTTGTCGACAATCGCCGGGTTGTCCCAGAACCGCCCCTTGCCGCTCAGCGGCTCGAATGGCTGTTCCATCGGGCCATGCCCGCCGAAGCCACCAAAACCGACTCCGGCGGAAGGAGGAGCCGGCGCCTGTGCCCTCGCCGCTGCCCCCGCCAAAAGTGCGGCCAAGGCCACACTCATCCGCGCTAACATCATCCCTCTCATATATTCTGTTTCCCTCCCCGGTTATCCCAACGGACCATTTCTCTTTCTACTTGTCGTTATTGACTTTCGTCTTCACTCATCAGCTGCGCCAGCGGTTCCATTGCCGCAGGCACATCGCGCGAGACTTCCTTGTCCACTTTGGCCAGCTCTTCCTCGGCCTGCCGTGCCTTCTCCGCGGCTAGCTGTTTCTGCTGCTCGACTTCCCGCTGATGCTGGATCGCCGCCAGGTTCGCTTCGCGGTTTCGCTCATACAGGGCGCCTGAAACGCCGCCCACCACGAGCGCGCATCCCAGCGCCCATCCGGCCGCCAGCCGCCAACGGGGCCGGCGCACCGCCGCCGCGGTCGTCCGTGGCCGACTCGCCTCCGCCTCGCTCCAGGCGTGCAAGCTCGAGCGGAAGTCCTTGAGGACGATCTCCAGCTCGGCATCCATCTCTTCCGGCACAGGGACGTCCTTTTCGCGGCGACCCTCCTGTGCTTCATCCGACTCTCGATAGGAACTCATCTTTTACCCCCCAACTGTGTCCGTACCCGCGCCAGTGCCCGCGACAGGTGTGCTTTCACCGTACCCTCGCTCAGGCCCGTCGTCTGGGCAATCGCTCCCAGCTCCATCTCTTCCACGTGGCGCAGCAAGAACACCGTCCGCTGCCGCTCGCTCAATCCTTCCACCGCCTGCCATACCTGCTCGACCCGTTCTTTTGCCAACAACCGCTGCTCTGCCGAGCTCTCGCCGCTGGGCAGCCAGTCGCTCGCCTCGTCCGCATCCACTGCATTGTTCCGCGTCTGCCTCCAGAACTGCATCCGCCGGTTGCGCCAGTGGTCTTTCTGCAGGTTGATCGCAATCCGCATCAGCCACGTCATCGCGCTCGACTCGCCCCGGAAACTCGACCAGTTGCGATGCGCCTTCAGGAAGCAATCCTGCGTCAGCGTCTCAGCCAGGTCCGGGTCGCGTGTTGAAGCCAGCAGAAAGCGAAAGATCTGCGCCCGATGCGTCGCAACAACAGCCGAAAACTCCTGAGCGGCAAGTTCCTCCGCTGTGGCCATACTCACAGTGTCTAATATCGTGCCGGCTGCCATCACTCAGGTAGACGCCGCCGTCCCAGGCGGGTTTACAGGGTTTCTGCCGCTTCGAGCGCTCGCCGTGACGGGGACACACCGCTTCGTATTGATTCTCGTCGGCTCCGCCACGGTTGACATGAGCAGGTCGGTCAGCTACGGTGCTCCGTTGACTCCGCAGGGCCTGATGAACGCCGCTAACGCAATCCGCTCGTTCCAAATCCTCGTCGCGCTTGCCGCCATCGCCGCCATTCCCGCGGCACCTCAACAAAAAGAACTCGGATGGCGTCATCTCTCCAGCGCCCGCGGCGATCTTCCCGTCCCCAACGCCGGCAAGGAGCAGACCTCCCTCACCGTCGCGGATTTCTGCCACGACGGCCGGCCTGGCTTCGTCGTAACCGAGCGCACTGCGCCCGACTCCGTCGTTCTCTATCGTCCCGCAGGCAGCAGCTACAAACGCATCGTGATCGAGCCCAAGCCCTTGCACATCGAAGCCGGTGGCGTTGCTCTCGATGTCGACGGCGACGGCAACCTCGACTTTATCGCCGGCGGCGACTGGCAGAACAACAACATCTGGTGGTGGCGCAATCCCTATCCGGACATGGATCGACCCTGGCAGCGCTTCCTCATCAAGCACTCCGCAGGCAACAAGCACCACGACCAGCGAGCCGGCGATTTCGACGGATCCGGCCGTCCTCAAATCGTCTTCTGGAATCAGGACAGCCACGGCCTCTTCATCGCCAGAGCTCCCAACGATCCGGTCCGCTCCGGCTTGTGGCCGATAACCGCGATCTACCGCTACTCCAGCGACAGCCAGCCCGAGCAATTGGGCAAATCGCCGGATTGGAAGGGCATCAACGAGCACGAAGGCCTCGCCGTGATCGATGTGGATGGGGACGGCAAGCCCGACATCGTAGGCGGCGGGCGCTGGTTTCGCAACCTCACCAAGCGCCCCGGCGAATACAAGTTCGAAGAGAACATCATCGACGCCCGCTACGCTTTCTCTCGCGCCGCCGCCGGCCGCCTGATCAACGGCAGCCCGCGTCCGCAGGTCGTCTTCGTTGTCGGCGACGGCGACGGGCCCCTTCTCTGGTACGAGTGGGTAAAAGGCACATGGGTCGCGCACAAGATCGCCGACATCCACTTCGGCCACAGCCTGCAACTCGCTGACTTCGACGGCGACGGCAACCTCGACATCTTCTGCGCCGAGCAGAGGCTCGACGGCGCCAACCCCCAAGCCAAAGCGTATATCTTCTTTGGTGACGGCAAAGGCAACTTCACGCCGTCGGTGGTGGCGGAAGCACTCGACTTCCACGAAGCCAAGGCCGCCGACCTCAACGGCGACGGCCGCATCGACATTGTGTCCAAGCCCTACAACTTCGGTTCGCCGCGCTTGGACATCTTCCTCAACGAGGGACTGAAAGGACGGTCCAGATGATGACTCGACGTGAATTTGCCGCCGTTTCCGCGGCATGGGTCGCTTCCGGCATGAAAGCCAAGGCCGCGCCCGCGCACCTCAATATCGGCCTCGAACTCTACAGCTTCCGCGAAGAGGCCAAGCGAGACCTCCCCGGCACGCTCGCCAGATCCCGCGCCCTGGGATTCGACCACATCGAAACGGGCAGCGATTATTACGGCCACACCGCCGCCGAGTTTCGCAAACTCACCGATCAAGCGGGCCTCAAGGTCACTTCGGTCCATTTTCAGTACGGCGACATGAAGAAAGGCGTCGGCAATGCCTGTCGCGACCTCGACGTCTTCGGCGCCCAGTGGGCGTGCATGCCCTGGATACCGCACGGCAAGGAGTTCACGCGATCCGACGCGGAGAAAGCCGTCGCTGACTTCAATGCGTGGGCATCGGCCCTCACCAGGGAAGGCAAGAAATTCGCCTACCATGCACACGGCTATGAATTCCGGCCCGCGCCCGAAGGCACGCTCTTTGACCTCCTGGCGCGCTCCACCGATCCGGCGACGGTGAAGTTCGAGATGGACACCTTCTGGATCGCCGTCCCCGGCCAGGATTGCGTCAAGCTGCTCGAAAAGTACCCCGGCCGCTGGCGCCTCATGCACCTCAAGGACCTCCGCAAGGGCGCGCCGATCGGCAACCAGGAGGCCCACGCCGACGACAAGGACAGCGTCCCGGTCGGCGATGGCATCATCCCCTGGGACAAGGTGCTGCCCCTGGCCCTCGAGCAGGGCTTCGAAGACTACTTCATAGAAGATGAGTCTCCCGACGCCATGAAGCAGGCGCCCTTGAGCTTGAAGTACTTGAAGAGCCACGCCTGGTAGGCCGCACCAATTGGAGGGCAGAGCCTCCCCGCCACAGCCCTGCTGCCTGACGAATCGCTAACCCGCCGTCCTGAACCGCAGCTCCCAGGCCGTCGTCGGGAGCCCGGTCTGCTCTGCAATCGCTCGCAGCACAACTGTCCCAGGCTGATCTGGAAATTCGGCGTGAACGCTGTCTGCAGCCGTCGCGGCCACTGGCACCGCAAAGGACCGTTGCGCGTCCTTTGCCGCCGCCATGGGCCGCTCGCTGCCTTTGACGAGTTTGTTGTCGACAGTCAGCTCGTTGAAGTAATTCGGATTGTCGGTCGCCGACGCGCCCAGCAGCCACGGCCCATACCAATACGCCACACGATCTTTCGCGGCAGCCTCAGTCCGGAGCTTCATCGGATACTTCAACGTGACCTGATCGCCGGCCTTCCATACCCGCTCGATTCGCACTCGCCCATCCACAGGAGGAAAGTTCGCCAAGGCGCCGTTTAGCCTGATCGCCATCCCCTGCGCCCACTCCGGCTGGCGAATCGAGAGCGCCGCCGGCTTGCCTGCCGTCTGCGTAATCCGGATCATTACAATGCCGTCGTCGGCCAGCGTGGATTCAGCCGCTGCCGAAAGCTCCGGCGATTCAATCCGGCCATCCATCGGCAAATCGTAATCGACCTCGCCATCCTTCGCGACGAACACCCTCTCTTGAATATCGGGGAACGCGCGCAGCCCGTGCAGCGTGCAGCACCACCAGGCTCTCGCCGAGCCGTCGCCCGGGAGTCCAGTCTCAGAGTAAAGCCGATGCCCGAAGTCTCCAGTCGCAAACTGGTTGAATGCGAACTCATTGAAGATGGCCCGCTCGGACATTTCGAGATACTTCGCGTTTCCGGTCGCCTTCCACAGCGCCAGGCTCAGCCGCACCCAATCGGCCTCCGCACAGCCTTCTGTCCGATGCCCGTTCGGGCTCCAGCCCTCGGGAACTCCGCCCGTGATCAGCAGATCCTGCGACTGCGCAACATCCGCCCATGCAGACTCGCACTGCCGCAGCCAGCGTTCGTCCCCTGTTGCCGCATGAAGATCCATTACGCCGCGCAGGCTCGTCAGATAGCCATGCACGTGATCGCCCGGCCGGCGCTCGATTACTGCGGCGATCTGCTCGGCCAGTTTTCGATATCGATCGTCCTTCGTTTCGGCGTAGAGCATCGAGAGACCTTCCGTCTGCTGCATCCAGCAGATGTAGCTCGAAGCAAAGTGCTGCGCACCGAACTCCGATCGAATCTCGCTCGAAAGCATAAGGGGGCCAACTCTCACAAGCCAGTCGCCGAGCCTCTTGCACGAAGCCAGCACTGCGACATCAGGCTTCGCTTTGTAGCGCTCGATCATTCCGACCAGCAGCCTTCCGTTACCCCACAACAGCGCAAGGTCCTCGTCCGTCGGCTTGTCATAGTGAAACGCAGCGCCGAAGTAACCGTCCGGCTTCTGCAGCGAAACCGTCTTTTCTACCAACGCGGGCAGGCCCGAAAAACCGCCACCGTAGGATTGTGCAGCTGTCGCCAGCGCACCGATATACCTTCCCGACAGATCGCCGCTGTATTCGGTAAACCTGCGCTCCGCCACCGGTCTCACATCGGCAAGCAGAAACTCCTGGGTATAAGCCGGCGTCTTGCCGGACAGAACCCGATTCAGGGTCAGCTCATATCGATCCTTTAGCGGTGTACCACCGATCGCCCGGGAACGAATCGATTCAGCTTCCACAGTTTCAGGCAATGACTTCGAAAGCGGGGATACGCCGGCGGCTACAGACATCCAGGCCGCAGATTGCACGAATTTGCGTCGATTCATTTCCCTTCCTCCTGCGAACGCACCATTCTAATTCGCTGCCGCGATGCACTTCCTCACTCGCCTGGCACGCTGCTAGACTTGGGTCGGAAAACGCTTTCTCTGCCGGCCGCTCGCCGGCCCGCGTAAGGAACCCTCTCATGCTGCTCGCCTCGCTTCGCGAAGACGTCCTCAAGGCCAACCAGGAGATTGCCCGCCGCGGGCTTGCCCCGCACACCTTCGGGAATGCCAGCGGCATCGACCGCAACCGCGCCGAGCCGCTCGTTGTCATCAAGCCCAGCGGCGTAGATTACGCGAAGCTCGCGCCCGCCGATATGGTGGTCACCGACCTCGCCGGCAAGATCGTCGACGGCGTCCTCCGCCCTTCCAGCGATCTCGACACCCACACGTTGCTCTACCGCGAATTCCCCCAGATCGGAGGCATCGTCCACACCCACTCCGAGTTTGCCACCGCCTGGGCGCAGGCCTGCCGGCCGATTCCCTGCCTGGGCACCACCCACGCAGACTACTTCCACGGCCCTGTCCCGGTCACCGAACCACTCTCCGCCGAAGAGGTCGGCGAGGCCTACGTCCGCAATACCGGCGTAGTCATCGTCCGCCGGTTCCGCGAAGGAGGTCTGGATCCGATCGCGGTCCCAGGCGTGCTGGTCGCGGGACACGCTCCTTTCGCCTGGGGCAGGACTCCGGCCGAGGCTGTCGAGCACGCCGACGTCCTCGAATACATCGCGCGTCTCGCCTACCGAAGCGTCGCCCTGAAAACCTCCGGCGACGGTTTGCCGGGTTACGTCGCCGAGCATCACTACCTCCGGAAGCATGGACCGAAGGCCACATACGGGCAGCGTTGACGTCGCCGAAGTAGCCCCGGCGACGTCCATTTCAGAAGCCGGACCCTTGGAACAAGCTCAAGCGGCTATGGTCACGGTTACTCCGGCAGTTACCGCTCTTCATTCACGATTCGTCACAAGAGACTGCGAGAGAATGGCTTATTGATTTTGGAAGAATGATCCCCTTCCTTGTAGCCTTCCTACCAAATTCTGCATTTCGTGGCGGAATCCCAAGATGTTCTGATGACTTCGCGACCCGCAAGCCGTCTCTATCTTGAGCAATCTCAATCGATTGGCGGTTGTGACCTTGGAGCAGCCATCGCGCGGCGCGTGGCATTGAACGTGCTTCTACCAGTTTGGTCCTAGTGTGCTCCCCCCATGGAAACGAACATCCTCAATCGACTGCAAGCAACGCTGCTGGCCATAGCTACGGTCGGACTGGTGATGCTTGCCGTGTGGAACTTCCGTCAGGAAGGACAGTTCCCGCTGCCGAACGACGGTGTCTGGTGGAGCGAGGCCGCGGGTGGCTTGGTCGCCGACGAAGTGTTGCCGGGAAGCCCGGGCAGGAAGGCAGGAATCCAGCCCGGCGATCTGCTGACCGAGGTCGACGACACTCCCATCCAGCACATCTCGGACCTTACGCGCGCTCTCGGCCGCACCGGCATCTACGTCAAAACCCAATACTCGATCACGCGCGGCGGCGTCGCCCTCGACACGCCGGTCGATGTCTATCCGGAGCCGGCCGACCGAAGCCTCGCCCAGGCGCAGCGGATGATCGGCCTGGTCTACCTCCTCATCGGCTTTTACGTCCTCTTCCGCCGCTGGACCGCACCGCGAGCCACCCACTTCTACCTGTTCTGCCTGGTTTCGTTCGCCCTTTTCACGCTCAAGTTCACCGGCCAGCTCGACTGGGTCGATTGGACGGTCTACTGGGTCAACGTCCTGGCCGAGGCGCTGCAGCCGGCTCTGTTCCTGCACTTTGCGCTCAGCTTCCCGCAGGAGAAGCTCGCCCGTACCGGCCGCCGCTGGCTGCTGCCCATCATCTACACGCCGGCAGTCGGCCTGGTAACGCTCTGGGTCTGGTCCATCGCCACCCGGGAAGCTACTGAAACCCTGCTGCACCGGCTGAATCAGATCGACACCGGCTATGACGCCGTCCTTTACCTGCTGGCCGCCGGCCTCTTTGTGCAGAGCTACCGCCGCGCCGACACGCCGCTGCTGCGCCAGCAGTTGAAGTGGCTCACCCGCGGCGCGCTGCTCGCCGTACTGCCCTTCACGCTCCTCTATGCCGTCCCCTATCTGCTGGGATGGCCGATGCCCGAAGCCGTCACCAGGCTCGCCGGGCTTTCGCTTGTCTTCCTGCCTCTGTTCTTCAGCTGGGCCATCGTCCGCTACCGGCTGATGGATACCGACCTGATCTTCAAGCGCGGCGTGGCCTACACGCTGGCCACCGGCCTTATCCTCGGCGCGTACTTCGGCGCGATTGCCCTCATCGCCGTCATGGTGCACAACGGCGCTCCCCAGCAAATCCGCGAGTGGAGCCTGGTCGTCGCCATCCTGCTCACCGCCGCCGTCTTCGATCCCCTCAAGCGCCGCATCCAGGGCTGGGTGGACCGGATCTTCGACCGCCATCGCTACGACTACCGCAAGGCTCTCGTCGAATTCGGCCGCGGCCTCGCCTCCGAGACCAACCTCGACGCGCTCCTGCTCTCCATTGTCGACCGCTTGCCGCAAACCCTGCTCGTGGCGCGCGTCGCCCTCTTCCTCACCGACGGGCCGGGCCGGATCCGCCTGGCTGCCTCGCACGGCATGCCGCCTGAGGCCATCGCCTACCGCGAAAAGCTGGCCCTCGGCTTCCTCGCCTTCGACCGCGCGCCGGCCCACACCCACATCTTTCTCGAAAACGCGCAGGCGGCCATGCATCTGCCGCAGGACCAGCAGCGCGCCGCCGCGCTGCTCGACTTGAACTACTACCTTCCTTGCCGAGTGCAGGATGGCTCTACCACCCGTACGATCGCGGTCATCGGCCTTGGCCGCACCGTCGGCGGCGACTTCCTGTCCAGCGAAGACGTCGAACTCCTCGAGTCGCTGGCCAGCTACATCGGCATCGCCCTGCAGAACGCCAGCCTCTACTCGCGCCTCGAAGAAAAGATCACCGAGTTCGAGCGTCTGAAGGAGTTCAACGAGAACATCGTCGAATCCATCAACGTCGGCATCCTCGCACTCGATCTCGACGACCGCATTGAAAGCTGGAACGCCCAGATGGAGGCCATGTACGCGCTGAGCCGGGCCGAGGCCATCGGCCAGGAGCTGCGCTCTGTATTTCCTCTGGACTTCGTCGAGGCGCTGGAGCGCTTCCGCAACGAGCCCGGCGTGCACCACCTCTACAAGTTCCGCCTCACCACTCGCGCCGCCGAGCTGCGCACCGCCAACATCGCCGTCGCGCCGCTCCTCTCGCGCGACTTTGTCTCCGTCGGCCGCATCATCCTGGTCGACGACATCACCGAGCGCGTCACGCTCGAGTCGCAGCTCGCGCAGGCTGACAAGCTCAGCTCCATCGGCCTGCTCGCGGCCGGCGTCGCGCACGAGATCAACACGCCGCTCGCCGTGATTTCGTCCTATTCGCAGATGCTCGCCAAGCAACTGCGCGGCGATGCCCGCTTCGGCTCGGTGCTGGACAAGATCACCCAGCAGAGCTTCCGCGCGGCAGAGATTGCCAATGGTCTGCTCAACTTCTCGCGGACCTCGACCACCGAATTCCGCGACACCAACCTCAACCAGGTTATCCGCGATACCCTCTCACTGCTCGAGCATCAGTTCAAGACCGCGCAGATCGCCGTCGATCTCGATCTCGCGCCTGAGCTTCCCACCATCCATGGCAACCCCGGCAAGCTTCAGCAGGTCTTCCTCAACCTGCTGCTCAACGCCAAGGATGCCATGCCCGGCGGAGGACGGCTTCGCGTGTCCACGCTCGTCAATGGCCACGTCGAGGCCATCGTCTCCGACTCCGGGGCGGGCATCGCGCCCGAACACCTCAAGCGCATCTACGATCCCTTCTTCACCACCAAAGCGGCGCCCAAACCGGGCGACCGCCGCGGCACCGGTCTCGGCCTCTCCGTCTCCTACGGAATCATCCAGGAACACGCAGGCAAGATTCACGTCGAGAGTGCCGTCGGCGCCGGCACAACGTTTCACCTTGAGTTTCCACTCCTGAGGAACCCTGTCCATGCCTGAGGTCGACCTGCCCTTGAACGTGACTGCCTCCGCCAACGGCTCAACTCAAAGCACCGCGAACGCCGCCATCCTGGTGATCGACGACGAGGTCGGTATCCGCGAGTCGCTCGAGATCCTGCTCACGCTCGAGGGCTACACGGTCCGCATGGCCGCTGACGGCGAACAAGGCCTTCGCATCCTCGAACTCGAAAACTTCGACCTCGTGCTGCTCGACCTCGCGCTGCCCGGCCAAAGCGGCCTCGAACTGCTGCCCCAGATCAAGGACCGCCAGCCTGAACTGCCGGTCATCATGATCACCGCCTATGGCACGGTCGACAACGTTGTCGAGGCCGTCCGCGCCGGGGCGGAGAACTTCGTCCAGAAACCGTGGGACAACGAGAAGCTGCTCGCCGACATTCGCTCCGCCGTCGCGCGCCACAAAGCCGAAGAAGAAAACCTACAGCTCAAGCGCACCCTGAAGCAGCGCTACAACTTCTCCAATATTGTCGGCAAAAGCGAGATCATGCTGCGCGTCTTCGATCTCGTCGCGCAGGTCGCTCCCAGCCGCTCTACAGTTTTGATCCAGGGCGAGAGCGGCACCGGCAAGGAACTCATCGCCAAGGCCATTCACGCCAATTCGCCGCGCCGCGACAAGCCCTTCGTGCCCATCAATACCGGCGCCATGCCGTCGGAACTGCTCGAATCCACGCTCTTCGGCCATGTCAAGGGCGCATTCACCTCCGCCATCGCGTCCAAGAAAGGCCTCTTCGAAGTCGCCAACGGCGGCACGCTTTTCATGGATGAGATCGCCACCATGGGGACGGACACGCAGGCCAAGATCCTGCGCGTGCTGCAGGACAAGCGCTTCATGCACCTCGGCGGCATCCAGGAAATCCAGGTCGACGTACGCATCATCGCCGCCACCAACACCGACCTGCGCCAGGCAGTCCGCGACGGCCGCTTCCGCGAGGACCTCTTCTACCGGCTCAACGTGATCACCGTTGACCTGCCGCCGCTGCGCGCGCGGCGCGACGACGTCCCCCTCCTCGCCCAGCACTTCCTCGATTTCTACGCCACTGAAAACGCCCTTTCTCCCCGCAAGCTTTCCGCCGATGCCCTCCGCGCGCTCATCGACTACGACTGGCCCGGCAACGTGCGCGAACTCGAGAATTGCATCGAGCGCGGCGTCGTGCTCTCCTCCGGTCCCGTCATCGGCTCCGACCTGCTGCCCGGCCACATCACCGGCCGCAGCTTCCAGGACGCCCTCCTCGAGCACAACCCCAACGCCTCGCTCTTCGACATCCTCGAAGACATCGAGCGCCGCATCATCATCGAGAAACTCGAGCGCTGCAATTGGAACCAGACCGACGCCGCCGAGCAGTTCCACATCCCGCTCTCGACCCTCAACCAGAAGATCAAGCGGCTGAACATCGAGATCCGCAAGCGGGGAAAAGAGTAGAGAACAGGAATCTGGTGTCGACGATCACTGGTTGCGCAATCGCTCTTGAATATATTTGCAGTTCGTCTCAGCAAGCCGACAATCCAATTGCATTCCAAATAGCGACCTTCGGACTCTCTCCGAATTTTCTCGGAACCGCTTCGTGAAACTCAAAATACGCGCCGCCTGCGAGTTCCGGCGGCCAAATCACTCTCGAATCCCATTCGGTTGAATGCGCGAGTCCGAGCTCCATCCTCATGCCGAATTCCTTGCCAAGAGTAGAGACGATTTCGCTGCTTCCCTCCGCATAGAAACTGCACTCTGCGAAATTCACCTTCCCGTCGTCGATCCATACGAAGACAAGGAAGTAATCATCGCAATAGGGGCCTTTGTCATTGGTGTACTCCGCGATGAGAACAATCTGGCCTATCGGAACCGACCAGCTCGTTTCTTCACCTCGGACTCGATAGACTATGCTCTCATCGGAGATTTCGATGCTTCCACGCTTGACCTCAGAGCTCATGTCCAGGACAAGTCTACGAGTAATTGAACGAGTTTAACCGGCCCGATCTTTGCTATTAATACCCGGATTCCCCGCCGACCATCCCCCACAATACCCCGGAGGTCTCTTTGAAGCTGCTCACCAAATTCAACCTCGTGCTCATCGTCATCTTCGGCGTAGGCATGCTCCTCATCTCTCACTTCGCCTACGACTTCCTCAAGAACGATGCGCGGCAGCAGGTGCTCAAGCAGGCCGAACTGCTCGCCGCGAGCGCCAGCGCCACCATGAACTACACCGAACAGCACGTCAGCCCCGTCCTCGAAAAGACGCCCCAGAACAGCAGCAACTTCCTTCCCGAGAGCATCCCCTTTTCGGCGGTCACTGTCACCTTCAAGTACCTCCGCGGCTCCTATCCCGACTATGACTTGCGCCTGGCCGCGCTCAATCCGACTAACCTTGACGACCGCGCCACCGACTGGGAGGCCGACCTGATCAACTACTTCCGCAACAACCCCGGCCAGAGCCGGCATGTGGCCGAGCGCACCACGCCCACCGGCCCTGTGCTCTATGTAGCCACGCCCATCAAGAACGATGAAGGGTGCCTGCAATGCCACGGCCAGACCTCGGCCGCGCCCAAGGCAATGATCGATCACTACGGCCCCGATCACGGTTTCGGCTGGAAGTTGAATGAGATCTCGGGAGCGCAGATCGTCTCCGTCCCCATGTCGGTCCCCGTCAAGCTCGCCGACGACGGATTCCGCAATCTCCTTATCACTCTCGGCGCGATCTTCCTGCTCACCATCGTCCTGATTGACGTGGCTATGTACTTCATCGTCATTCGCCCGCTGCTCCGCGTCTCGAAGAACGCCGACATCATCAGCAAAGGCCAGATCGATCTGCCTTTGCTCGAAGTCAAAGGCAAGGACGAGATCGCCGAGGTTACCGCCTCGTTCAACCGCATGCACACCAGCCTGAGCAAGGCGTTCGAGATGCTGAACGAGTCCGGAGGCTAGCTGTTCTTCGACCGCAGAAACGCCGCGCGGTCTGCATCCGACGGGATCTGCTTCGCCGCCTCGCGATATAACGCATCCATATCGCTGTGCTGTGCGGCCAGCTTTTTCACTACCAGCTTCGCTACAGGCCCGATGTAGACGGCAAGCTTGCGGCTCAGCTGCTCGAGCGGCAGGCTCTCGAATCCGCTCCCCGAAGAGGGCTTCTGCTCCTTCGAGACCGATCCCGAATTGTGCTGCACCAGCACGGTCGCTGCCTGCGTTGGCAGAGCGACGGCAGCCTCCGTCATGGCTTCCATCGGCATCGAAAGCGCCGTGGCCACAATCCGCTGCCCGGCCGGCGCCGGCAAAATCGCCTGCAGGAATTCTTCTGCCGAGCCGAATCGCTTCTCCGGCTCCTTTTCGAGGGCGCGCATCGTTGCCGCTGATATCGCCGGCGGCACATGAGGCGCAATCTCATGCGGCGGCGCCGGTACCAGGCTCATGTGGTTCATCATGATCTGGTAAGTCGTCTCGCCGGTGATCGGCAGCGTGCCCGTCACCAGCTCATAGAGCGTCACTCCAACGGAATAAATATCCGACCGCGCCGTCGCTTTCCCGCCGTTCACCTGCTCGGGAGACATGTAGTTCAGCGAGCCCATCAGGTATCCGGCGCGCGTCAGGCCCGAGCCCTGGTCTTTCAGCGCAATGCCGAAGTCGAGCACCTTGGCCTGGCCGCTCTCGGCGATCATGATGTTCGATGGCTTGATGTCGCGGTGCACCACCCCCAGCCGGTGTGCATACACCAGCGCCTGCAGAACTTGCGCCACAAAATCCACCGCCTGGGGAAGCGGTATCGGTCCCCTCGCCTGCTTGTCGCGCAGCGTCTCGCCCCTGATGAGTTCCATCACCATGGCGAGCTGTCCTTCATGGTAGAAGGCCGTATGCAGCGCTGCGATGTTTGCGTGGCTCAGCGCAGCCAGCGTCTGGACCTCGCGATGAAAACGCTCCACTACCTCCGGCGCTGCGGACTGATCCGGCAACAGGATCTTCATCGCCTCGCGGCGGCGCGAGATCCTGTGTTCCACCTCGTAGACCGCACCCAGACCGCCTGCGCCCAGCTTCGCAACAATCGCGTAGTCACCGATATTCTGCCCGGGATCGAATGCCATTCTGGATTCGGGAAGCCTCTCGCCTTGTGCCGCTCTCACACGAGCACAACCGACAATTCATTGTAACGTCAACGGTTGTCCGCCAACCTTGGCTGGGCTCCCGGCCGTCGACGCCGACCCCGGGCGGCATTCGCGGGCGCAGTCTGCCGCCATCGCCGGCCAGCGCCGTTCGCAAAGTGTGATGCACCTCACCGACTACAAAGATGAGCCGCGTGCATATTAATGCCCATTCAAGGGAGGTGGTCCATGCAGATTCACTGTCTGAAGTGCGGAGCGCACCTAGATTCTCCCTGGAAGTTCTGCCCCGGCTGCGGCGCTGCCGTTCACCGCGATACACAGGCCGCCGCCGTTCCGGCTGAGCACGAACCAGCTCCCGTAAAGCCCGCCTTTGGCGGATTATTGATCGGCATCGTCATCACGCCGATCCTGGTCATCGTCGGCGGACTGCTGTGCCTGACCGGCCTCGGTGCGTTTCTCGGCGTGCCCATGATTATCGCCGGCGTTCTCGCGCCGCTCATGGGTCCTATGATCGGCTTCGGCTCCATCCAAGGCGAGTGCCCCTGTTGCGGAGCGAAAGTCAGCAGCATCGCCAGCCGTCAAAGCTTCGCTTGCGATGGCTGCAAGCAGACGATCGCGGTAAAAGGCCGCAAATTCGTCATGGCGCCGTCAAGCTAGCGCTCAACGGCTGCGGCCCACCGCGTGAGAAATTGCCTCAGCTCCGCGGGCGGCTTCAACCAGATGTCGGCATCTGTCTTGCGCCATTCACGGCGCATCAGCACGCTCAGGCTAGCCCCTCCTGACGCGTTCACCGCGCGAAACGCCGCTTCGTCAGTCAGGTCGTCGCCGGCATAAGCAACCGGCAAATCCAGTCCCGTCTGTCGTTTCGATTCCTCGAGAATCGCCTGCACCGCTCCGCCCTTGTCGCGGCCCACGCGCAACTCCACGCCAAATTCAAAGTCGAGCATCCGCAGGCCGTCGCAGCGTGCCAGCGGTTCAAACAGCCTGCGCGTCTTTTGCTCCACGATCCGCGCTTTCTCCAGCGTCACGCCTCGCCAGTGCATTACCGCGCCATTGGCCTTGTCTTCGAACAATCCGCCGAAGCTGTCGCGTTTGAGTTGCGCGCGAAGTTCGTCGAGCTTTTCCAGCGCCGCCGGAGAAGCCTGTTCCATTTCGCGCCGGCCGTCCGGGTGGATTCGCTCGGCGCCGTGGAGTCCCCACACCTCGAGCGGCTGTCTCACCCGCAGCATCGGCGCAATCTCCGCCGCCGGCCGCCCCGTGATCACAACCATCCGCGTCTTGCCCGCCGCCGCGATGCGCTCGAGCAATCTGCTTACGCCGGCATACGGGCGCGCTTTAAACCGATCGATGCGGAATGACGCCATCGAGCCGTCATAGTCGAGCAGGAGAATGGAACCGGCCGCGCTGCGCACCGCGGCGAAGAACTCATCCAACTTCACCGCCGTCTCGGGCGTCATCGCGCGCTCCCTCTCAACCCGTCCGTCTGCACTCCGGCGCCTGGCTCCTGCGAACAAATTCTATGCCAGCTTGCGCCGGTCGGCTTCGGCCACGGGCACCAGTCTGGGCTGGACCTTGCCTGGCTCGGGCGCATCTCCGTTCTCGATGCGAAGCTCGCGCAAATCGCCAAGCAGGCTCGCCGCCCAGCGATAGACATTGTATTCGGCAACCTGCCGGCGCATGCGCTGCATCCGCCTCCGCCGCTCCGCGCGGCTCATCTCCAGCGCCTCGTGAAGAGCCTCGGCAACTGCCTCTATATCGTAGGGGTTCACGATCAGCGCATCGCCAAGTTCGACCGCGGCGCCCGTGAACTTGCTCAACACCAGCACTCCGTCTTCGTCGTCGCGCGCGGCAAGATACTCCTTGGCCACAAGATTCATCCCGTCGTGCAGCGACGTTACCAGGCAGACGTAAGCGGCCCGGTACCAGCGATCCACTTCGTCATGGTTGCATTGCCGGTCGATCAACACGATCGGCCTCCAGCGCGGAGTCTGGAAGCGCAGATTGATCCGTCGCACCGTGTCGTCCACCCGCCTGCGCAAATCCGCATAGCTGGGAATCCGCGTCCGGCTCGGCGCCGCGATCTGCACCATCGTCAGCCTCTCCCGATGCCATGGATGCATCTCGAACAGCCGCTCGAGCGCCAGCATCCGCTCCTCGATGCCCTTTGTGTAGTCCAGCCGGTCCACACCCAGTGCGATCGACTCACAGCGCACGCCGTATTTTTCCAGAAGCATTTCCCGCGCCGCGCCGGCGAAGTCCTTCGCCGAGTCGCCGCGGGCATGGTTCCACTGTCTTCCATTGGCTGCGGGCAGCGCCACACTCACCGGATACGGCCGCACCGCGCTCAAGTGGCCGCGGCGGCGCGCGGTCATGTGCTCGCGATCGGTGCGCGCCTCAAGGACGCGGTCCACCGTCGAAAGAAAATTGTTGCAGTGCAGCGGAATGTGGAACCCGATGAGATCCGCGCCCAGCAGGCCTTCCAGAAGCTCAGGCTGCCATGGGCAGATGCCGAACGCTTCAGGGTTGGGCCACGGAATATGCCAGAAGATCGCCACCCGCGCGTCGGGCCGGGACTCCTTCACCAGCCGCGGCAGCAGCGCAAAGTGGTAGTCCTGGATCAGCACGATCGGACTGCTGACTCCGTTCATCTCCTCCAGCAGCGCGTCGGCAAACTTCCGGTTTACGTTTTGATAGGTTGCCCAGTCGGAAGCGCGAAAGATCGGACGCGTATGCGCAATGTGGCACAACGGCCATAGGCCCTCGTTGGCAAAGCCGTCGTAGTAGCCGGACTCCTCGTCCTGTGTGAGCCACACGCGGCGCAGCGTGTAGCGCGGATCGTCGGGCGGCACGCGCAGGCGGTCGGACTCGTCCACCATCGCGCGATCTTCGCTCCCGCTGCCGTGCGCGACCCAGACCCCGTCGCAGGCACGCAAAATCGGCTCGATCGCCGTCACCAGTCCGCTCGGGGGCACTTCGCAGACCACTTCGCGGCCTTTCCGCACGTGCACATAGGGTTCGCGGTTCGAGATCACAAAAATCCTGCCGTCGCCGAACCGATCCCGCACATGCGCGGCCAGCCTTTCGGCGGTCCAGATATTGTCGCCCGCATCGCGCAGGCGCGCTTCCTCCATCGCCGCGGCGCGTGCCTCGGCCAGGCTCTCGGCGAGCGTCTCCACTTCTCGCGCCAAAGGCTTGAAAATGCTCAACTCGGCCACCGGTTCTTCGCGGTCGACACTCGCGTGGCCCATGCGCAGCCGCCGCAATCGCTCGGCAAACCGCGCCATGGGCCGCGTCAACATCAAGCTCACCATCAGCATCGTCACCGCCGCGATGAACACCCAGACGGCTGCGATCCACCAGAAACTCCGCCTCCACACGTCCATGCCGGCGTCGCGGATGTATCCGGCATCCTCCAGCACCACGAGTGCGCCGTTCAACTGGCCCTGGCTCCGCAGCGGAATCGTCTCCACCAGCCACTGGCGTTCGCTATTGTGGCTAAACGACGCGACGTTGGCGCCGCGAGTCAGCGCCCTCTTCAGCACGGACGGCGAGAGGCTGTTCACAAGGCCATGCGGGTCGGCGGCGGCCAGCAACCGGCCTTCTTCGCTGTAGACAGCAAGCCCGAGAACCTGGACCGAGGCGCGCATTCTGGCCACGGCTTGCGCAATCGTATCGGTCCGGTTGGAGGCGACTGCCTGCTCAATCTCCGGCGTCAGGCTGGCGCCCAGCTGCGCCGCTCGTTGCTCCAGTTCGTTGCGCAGCATGTGCTTGTGCGCCAGCACATCGAAGAACGTCGATCCGATGGAAACTACCGTGACTCCGGCGATGAGTGCGAGGATCAAGCGAACGCGAAAAAAATACATCGAAGCCCCTCCCCGCCTTGGCCGGCTCGATCGGGCAGACCAACTCGCTTGCTTGGATGCCCGAGATTGGCCCCCGGTTGCACTACGCGAATCTGCCCTGCTCTGCAGCAAATCATGCCCGGTTCGCGAACTCATTGGGCCCCCGGGTGCGGAGCGCGCTCGCTGAGTGCGCTATCCTGTCGTCAGAGCAACACCGCGTCCTCGCATCCAGCGATCTAGAGTGAGCCGGTAAGAGAATGGCGACATACCTGATAGACAGAACTGCCAAGAATCTGGTCTTCACCCTGCAGGATTGCTCTCTGTTCGCCTGGCAGGCGGCGACAAATCTGTTTCGTCCGCCGGTCTATTGGCCTGAGTTCCTGGTGCAATCGGACGTGATCGGTGTCGGCTCCGTCCCCATCGTGCTGCTATCCGGCTTCTTTACCGGCGGCGTGCTGGCCCTGCAATCCGCCTCGACGCTGGCTCAGTTTGGGGCCACCGCGGTCACCGGCCGATTCGTGGCCTTCAGCATGATCCGCGAGCTGGGCCCCGTGCTCACCGGCATCATGGTCTCCGGCCGCAATGCTTCCTCGATGGCCAGCGAGCTGGGCTCCATGGTGGTCACCGAACAAATCGACGCCATGCGCGCCCTTGGCGTCGATCCCATGCGCAGGCTCATCACGCCCAGGCTCTTCGCCTGCACCCTGATGCTGCTCTTCCTCACGATTATCGCCGACGCATGCGGCATCCTGGGCGGCGCCTGCGTTACCATCTTCATCAATCGCCAGGACGGCACCCAGTACTTCCATCAGGCCTATCAGTACCTCGGCTACCCTGACATCGTCCAGGGGCTAGTCAAGCCTCTCTTCTACGGGTTCATCATCGCGTCCATCGGCTGCTTCCACGGCATGCGGACGACCGGTGGCACTGAAGGCGTGGGCCGCTCCACGATTCAGGCCGTGGTCTGGGCTTCGGTGCTCATCATCTTTGTCGACTTCATGCTCACACAGCTGCTGCTCACCATCTTCTCATGACCCAGGTTCTCGATTCGCCGGACGGCGGTCCTCATCCCAGCGGGAGCGCGGATCCGGTTGTCGTCTTTCACGGCGTCTCCATCTCCTTTGCCGCGCCGGTCCTTGAATCCGTCAGCTTCTCGGTCGCAGCCGGAGAGACTAGAGTCCTCCTCGGTCCAGCCGGCGTCGGCAAAAGCGTCCTGCTCAAGCTGGCTAACGGGCTACTCCGCCCAGACAGGGGCAGCATCCGGCTCTTCGGCAGCGAGATCACAAAAATGCGCGAAGACGAGCTGTTTCCCCTGCGCAGCCGCACCGGAATGGTCTTCCAGGAAAGCGCGCTCTTCGATTCCCTCACCGTTCGCGACAACGTCGCGTATCAGCTGCTCCAGGAGTTCGTTCCCGACGACGAAATCGACCGCCGCGTCCGCGAAGCACTCACCTTCGTCGGTCTTGAAGAAACCTTCAACTTCTACCCCGGAGACCTCTCCGGCGGCATGCGCCGCCGCGTCGCCATCGCCCGCGCCCTCATTCATAGGCCGGAACTGCTGCTCTACGATTCGCCTACCGGCGGCCTCGATCCCGTGACCTCGACGACCATCATCGAGCTCATCATGAAACAGCGCGACGTCTACCGCACCCCGTCCATCCTGGTCACCCACCGGCTGCAGGATGCGTTCATGCTCTGCTCGCACCGCTTCGATCAAAATGTCGGAAAGATGTCCAAGCTCCACGAAGGCGAATTCGATCCCGGAACAACCTTCCTCATGCTGGAGGAAGGACGCCTCATCTTCGACGGCTCACTGCACGAGCTCGTCCACAGCGATAACCCCTTCGTGAAAGAGTTTTTGGAATAGGAAGCTCCAGCTCTCACTTTCCGTCAAACACAATTTCCGCATAGAAGTACTGGGGCTTGCCGTCGACCATATAAGGCCTGAACTCCCACTTGAATAGAGCCATTATCGCCCAGAAAACGCAAGGTCCCGGCATCATTTCTGTGCCGTCGATCTCGGTGTCACCGGCTCCGCCGCCCGCAACCTTGCCTCGTTCATCGACTGCTATTCGAATTCGATATCGCCTCCCGCGCTTCATTGTACCCGCCGGAAACTGCGGCTCAACAATCTTGATGGCCAGAGCTCGTGCTTCCGCGTCCGACAAAACCGGCAACGGCTTCCCAATCACAGTTTCGAAGGAAAACCCCAGCCCCCCATCGATCTGTACCGGATTTCCCACCTCGTCTTTCGGCGGCTTCACTCTCCACTTCATCACCTGATCCCGCGCCGGATCCTCAAGCCCGGCATTATCGGAATTTAACGGCCACGCCTCGCGAACCTGACCTTCTGAGTCGATCGAGAGATACATAGCAAGTCGTCCGCGCAGGTTTCCGGATCTCACAGGCGGCCAAGTTACCGGGATCGCATCAGCCGTCAACCGTTCCAATTGCGACGGGCTGACCGAGACAGATCGAAAGCGGTCGTCGTTTGCGCAAATCGGTGAGAAAGTACTCGGCGTCGTCGCCTTGGCACAGTCTTCCAGCACCGTGACATTCCCCACCAGCTTCGTCCCTGGTTCCGGATCGCCGATGTACTGGCGCGCGGCCTGCTTCTTGCCAAATCCATGATAGTCATGAAACTCCATTGCGAACCGCGGACTTCCGACAAACTTGAATCGTCCTTCGGAATCGAAGCACACATTCGAAAATGCGGCAGTAGCCCTGTCTCCGGTTCCAATCTTCGACTCGGCTCTCGCGCAAGGGTCCGATTTGGCTCCATTCGGCATGGTGATCTGGCCAATTGTGACGCCTGCATTTCTCCACGCCGCAGCATCCGGGAGCGGATCGAAAACAGCATCGACAAACCTGCGCAGCCAAAGCGGAAAGTAATCGCCTTCATCTTTCTCTGTCTTCTTTCCATCCGAAACTACAATTGTCTGGCGCATCCCGCTCTTCGCAGTAACTTCGCGCCTCCACTGATCTGCGGAAACCCACCATTCCTCGACCGTTCCCTGATAGGGAGACTGCGGATTCTCCGGCTCCGAAACAACCATCCGGATGTGAAATGGCCGGGCATTCTCGCCCGTCAACAACGTCTTTTTCAGCGCCTTATCCACCGCATCCCGGATAGGAATCGACGTCCGCTGAATCTGGCTATAGCTCGGCACACTTATCACGGCAAGTAACAGCGCGGCACACCACCCCTGAATTCGCATGGCATCAATTTACACCAGCCACGGAATTCCATCTTGAATTGACAGTCAACCTAAAAGTTCGCGTGCATCAGTTCGTGACCCAGATCACTGATCGAGACCAGCCTTTCAGCTTTCCTCACCCCTCGCCGCTCTGCTAGCCTTCTTGTTTCGTATTCATCTCCAGCAAGGCGGGGTGTCCTCATGGGCTTCAAATTCCAGGGCTTCGATTTCCTTCATCTCGACGCGTCCTTCAGCGAAGACGAGCTCCTCGTCCGCAAAACCGCACGCGACTTCGTCGAAGACAACCTCATTCCAATCATCGAAGAGTGCTTCCGCGAAGGCCGCTTCCCGCGCGAGCTTGTCCCCATCATGGGCGAGCTCGGCTTCTTCGGCGCCAACCTGCAGGGCTACGGCTGCGCCGGCATGTCCAACGTCGAATACGGCCTCGTGATGCAGGAGCTTGAGCGCGGCGACTCCGGCTTCCGCAGCTTTGTCAGCGTGCAGTCGGCGCTGGTCATGTATCCCATATACACCTTCGGCTCCAGCGAGCAGAAAAACACCTGGCTGCCCGCGCTCGCCGCCGGCGAAAAGCTTGGCTGCTTCGGCCTCACCGAGCCCGGCTTCGGATCCAACCCCAGCGGCATGACCACCATGGCCCGCAAATCCGGCGATGAGTACATCCTTAACGGCGAAAAGATGTGGATCACGTCCGCCACAATCTCTGACGTCGCCATCGTATGGGCCAAGGTGGAGAACGAAGAGAATCGCGTTCGCGGCTTCCTGGTCGAAACCGGCCGTCCCGGCTTCCGCGCCTACGACGTGCACGGCAAGTGGTCCCTGCGCGCCTCCGTCACCAGCGGCTTCTCGCTTCAGGATGTGCATGTGCCGGCGTCGAATCTCCTGCCCGGCTCGGGCGGCCTGAAGAGCGCGCTCATGTGCCTCAACCAGGCGCGCTATGGCATCAGTTGGGGCGCCATCGGAGCGGCCATGTCCTGCTACGACACCGCGCTGCAGTACGCCAAGTTCCGCAAGCAGTTTCACAACCAGCCCATCGCCAGCCACCAGCTCATCCAGGACAAGCTCGTATGGATGGCGTCGGAAATCTCCAAAGCCCAGCTATTGTCGCTCCAGGTCGGCCGCCTCAAGGACGCCGGCACGGTCGGCCACCAGCACATCTCCATGGCCAAACGCAACAACGTCTGGATGGCGCTCGAATCCGCACGCCTGGCCCGCGATATCCTGGGCGCCAACGGCGTCACCGAGGACTACCCCATCATGCGGCACATGATGAACCTCGAATCCGTGAAGACCTACGAGGGAACGCACGACATTCACTCGCTCATCATCGGCCATCACCTCACCGGCATCGGCGCCTATTGAGCGGATCCACCGCAACCGCATTGCCGCCTTCTCCCGGCCGGTTGCCTTGACTCTGAACTTTGCCAAGTCATACGATGAAAAGGAGCTACTCCTTCTGTTCATCCCCTCGAAAGCGAAGGAAGAGAGATGGCCGTTTCCTGGGCGCTCCAGGCAGATCGCAATTTTCTCAGGGGATAGCGCGGATTTATCGCGTCGTCTGATTGCCCTGCCCAACTTCGCCGGGTCAACTCATGCAAAGTCTCTACAGGCGTTTCAGCGTCATCGCCGGCTTCGCGGTGTTGCTCGCCGTCCTGATCGGCAACGCCTTTCTTACTCGGCGCGAGCTCTCCGGGCTTGTGGAGAGCCAGGCCGGGGTCGCTCATACGCGTCAGGTCCTCTACGAGCTGAGTCAGACGGAATCGCTGCTCAAGGATGCCGAAACCGGCCAGCGGGGCTATCTCTACACCGGTGACAAGAAGTACCTCGCGCCCTATAACGCCGCCATCAGCCAGGTTATGCCGCACATTGAAGACCTTAACCGCTTGATTGCCGCCAATCCGCGCGAACAGGCGCTCATCCCGGAACTTCGCGTCCTGAGCCAGACCAAGCTTGCCGAGCTTGCGAATACGATTGCTCTCTACCAGTCGGGCAAGCAGGACGAGGCCAGGACCATCGTGGTCTCCGACATCGGCCTGATGCACATGATCGAAATCCGCGGCGTGATCGCCAGGATGACGCAGGAGGAGGCGTCGCTTGAGTCTTCGCGTTCCGCAGAATACCAGCGGGACGTTGGCGGCGCCGTCTGGAGCATTTACCTGGCCAGCCTGCTCGCGGTGATCGGGCTCGTCGTTCTTGCCTACTACATTCTGCGCGAAATGGAGTTGCGCGAAAAGCATGCCGCCGAGATTCGCGCCCGGGAAGGGTGGTTCCGTGTCACGCTCACCAGCATCGGCGATGCCGTCATCGCAACCGACGAGCACGGGAAGGTGACATTTCTCAACCCCGTCGCCGAAAAGTTGACCGGCCATACTCTCGCCTCGGCCGCCGGAAAAGACATCAAGCAGGTCTTCCCCATCTTCAACGAGATGACAATGAGCGCGGTGGACGATCCGGTCAAGAAGGTGCTCGAGCTGGGATCTGTCGTAGGGCTCGCGAACCACATCGTCGTCCAGCACAAAGACGGCTCCCTGATCCCTATCGAGGACAGCGCGGCCCCCATCCGCGACGACCGGCAGCGGCTGCTCGGCGTCGTGTTGGTGTTTCGCGACGTGACGCACGAGCGCAAATCGCAGGAAGTCCTGCGCAAGACCGAGAAGCTGGCTGCCGCCGCCAGGCTCTCCGCCACCGTCGCGCACGAAATCAACAACCCGCTTGAGGCGGTCGTGAATCTCATCTATCTGGCCAAGGCTTCGCCCGACGCATCACCCGCCATAGTGCAAACCCTCGCCATCGCCGAACAGGAACTCGACCGCGTGGCGCACCTCACTCGCCAAACGCTCGGCTTCTATCACGAGGCGAACGTGGCCGAGGCCATCGTGGTCTCCGACCTGGTTGAATCCGTTCTCAAGATTTATTCCAATCGCCTGAAGAACAAGAACATCTCGGTCGAGCGCGACTTCGCCGAGTGCCCACCCATCTACGGCATCGCCGGAGAGTTGAAACAGGTGGTGTCGAACCTGATCTCGAACGCTGCCGACGCCGTGGACCGGAACGGAAAGATCGTCGTTCGTGTCCGGCGTCTCCACGACTCCGCGAACACCGTGGTCCAGCTCGTGGTTGAGGACGATGGGCCGGGGGTGGCCACCGAGAATGCCGACCGCATCTTCGAGCCCTTCTTCACAACCAAGGAAGACGTAGGCACCGGCCTCGGCCTGTGGATCTCGAAAGAGATTGTCAACCGCCACGGGGGCAGCATCCTTGTGCGCACCCGCGAAGAAGCGTTGGTGGGCGCCGCATTCACCATCAACCTGCCGCTGCAGGCGGCCCATCCTCACGGCAGGGCGCAAGTCGCCGACGGCAGAGCCCAAGTCACCGACGGCAATTTGAATGCTGCCAGCTGAGTCTGGCATAGCGCCCAGGCTTCCGCAAATGATCGACAAGCCCGCGGCGATGCGGCATAGTCTTATCCATGCCCAAATTGAACGGATCGTTTCGCCGGCTCCATCTCACCTCGATATGGCCGGCGATGGCCGCGGCGGCGCTTCTTCCCATCGCTTTCGCATCGCATGCACAGAGCGCCGGCCCCTCGCTTATCGTTCTTCACGCGGCGCGGCTCCTGCAGGTTGACTCGGGGAGCATCTTCAGGCCCGGCGAAGTCCTCGTCGAAGGCGAACGCATTCGCGCCGTAGGAACCACCGTCGACCACCCGCAAGGCGCTAAAGTGATCGATCTCGGCGACGCGACGTTGATGCCCGGCCTGATCGACGCGCACGTCCATCTGTTCCTGCATCCTGGCGCCGAAGACCTGCAGACCGTCGAGGAAGCGGTCCCCTGGCGCACGATTCTTGCGATGCAGGCAGCGGAAGCCGACCTGATGGCCGGATTCACCGCCGAGCGCGACATGGGCACTGAAGGCGCCGGCTCGGCAGACACCGCCGTCCGCGAAGCCATCAATCGCGGTCTCATCCAGGGCCCGCGCCTGCGCATCAGCGGCAATGCCATCGACATTCTCGGCGGCCACGAGGACGCCAACCACTTCAACCCCGCGCTCCACGTGCTCTCGAACGCCGACTACGCCAACTCCGCCGAGCAGATCGTCGAGGTAATGCGCCGCCAGCATAAAGAAGGATCCGATTTCGCCAAGATTTACGAGACCGGCCCTGACAGAATGCTCGGCGGCAACCTGCACACGCCGTATCAATTCACGGCGGCACAGCTCACCGCTGCCGTCGAAGAGGCGCGCCGGCTCGGCGCCACCGTCGCGGTTCATGCCATGGGTGAGCCCGGCACACTCTACGCCGCGCAGGCCGGTGTCGCCTCCATCGATCACGCCACCCAGCTCAGCGACGACACCGTCCGCCTCATGAAGGAGAAAGGCATCTTCGCTGTGCCCACCTTTACCATCTTCGAATACTTCTCGCAGCACCGCGAATCCCAGGACCAGGCCGCCGCGGAAGCGGAGATGCTCGAGTACAAGGTCAAGGAATTCAGAAAGCAGGTTGCAGCGGGAGTGCCCTTCGCGGTCGGCTCCGATGTCGGCCCTTTTCCGCACGGCACCCAGGCGCGCGAACTCTCTCTCATGGTCAAGTACGGAATGCAGCCGCTCGCCGTCCTTCAAGCGGATCTCATCAACGGCGCAAAGCTGCTGGGGTGGCAGGGCCAGATCGGCGAGCTCAAACCCGGCTACTTCGCCGACATCGTCGCCGTTCCCGGCAACCCGCTCGACGACATCTCAGGGGTCGAGCATGTGAGCTTTGTCATGAAAGACGGGCAGGTCGTCCGGCGCTGAACTCCGCGCTACGACCTGGGGTTGGTGCTTCCTTTGCGGGAGCGGATTCTCTCGAGCGCTCGCGAAAAACGCTGCGGCTTCACCGTTGCCAGCGAGTCCTCGACCGCCTTCCGGTATCCACCCAGATAGATCGAATACAAAATCGCCAGCGAGCAGCCGATTCCCCAAAGAAAACCAATGCAAAGACCCATCAATGCGGCTGGAGTGAAGGCGGTCATCGTGAATCCTCCGTTCGAATCAGACCAGGATCACAAGATCCGAATAAGCCATCAGGCTTGCATCCGCAGTCAGCAGATGAAGAGGCTCCAGCATGGCTTGCGCAATCAACAGGCGGTCGAAAGGGTCGCTGGGGAGCAGTGCGAGCCTTCCAACTGCGGCGGCGTGACGACCTCGCACGGGTAGTTCCTCGAATCCGTTGATCTCTATCTCGCGAATCGCGTCGTCGGGATCCAAGCGTAACCTCCCAATTCTGAACTTGATCGCGATCTCCCAGATGCTCGCTGAAGAGATGAAAACACTGGTCGCATCCAAAATCCGCAGGCGCGCACTCGTGCTGAGTCTCATGTCGTCGGCGACGAGCCACAGAAGGATCTGCGTATCCAGGAGGAGGCGCAAGCTCAGACCGCCTTCGCCTGCTCATCGGACTCTGATCCGTTTCCCTTGGCTGGCTCCGGCGGAAAAATATCTCCATCCTCAAACTCAGCCAGAATCTCAGAAGGAAGTGGCGCGTCGAAATCGTCCGCGATCCAGACCTTGCCTTTCAGCCCGCCAAAGCGGATCTTCGGCTTCTTTCCCGGCTCCAACTGAGTCAGCCGCGCCACCGGTTTGCCCGCGCGAGCAATGATCACGTCTTCGCCGCGCTCAACCCGCTCCACAAGCTTTGAGAGCTGAGTCTTCGCCTCGAACATGTTGACGGTAATGGGAGTTTGAGGATTCGAAACCACAATCGCTCCCTTAGCTAAGTCTAGCCTAGCATGGGAGCCACTACACCGCCACGGTAAAGCTGTCCTCGGTCCGCGTCACCGCGTGGTAAAGCGTGTCGCGCTCCACAGGAACGCGCCCGGCCTCGGTAATCAGCCGGCATAGCTCCTTGCGGGTCATCCCCTGCGGCGTGGTTGCCCCGGCGTCGTGGTAGATCTTTTCCTCGATCACCGTGCCGTCCAGGTCGTCCGCTCCGAAGCGCAGTGCGATCTGCGCGATCTTCGGAGTCATCATTTGCCAGTAGGCCTTGATGTGCGCAAAGTTGTCCAGCAGCAGCCGGCTCACCGCAATCTGCCGGATATCGGTCAGCCCGGTCGTCACGGGCAAATGGTCGAGCGGAGTATTCGCCGGATGGAATGCCAGCGGGATAAACGTCTGGAAGCCGCCTGTTTCGTCCTGCACAGCGCGCAGCTTCAACAGGTGATCCACGCGGTCCTCGTCGCTCTCGATGTGGCCGTAGAGCATCGTCGCATTGGACCGGATGCCCAGTTTGTGCGCCGCCCGCGCCGTTTCCAGCCATTCGTTGCCATCGATCTTGTGATCGCAGATGATCGACCGCACCCGCGGCGAAAAAATCTCCGCCCCGCCGCCGGGCAGCGAATCGACGCCCGCATCGCGCAGCCGGATCAGCGTCTCTTCGGTGCTCAGCTTCGCCCGCCGTGCCAGAAAGGCTACCTCGACCATCGTGAATGCCTTGATATGGACTTTCGGAAAGCGCTCCTTGAGCCCGCGAACCAGATCCAGGAAGTATTCGAACGGCAGATCGGGATGCAGCCCTCCGACGATGTGGAACTCGGTCACCGCCTCGGTGTAGCCCGATGCCGCCGTCTCCCAGGCTTCTTCGAGAGCCATAGTGTAACCGGCCGGATCGCCCTTTTTCCGGCCGAATGCGCACAGCTTGCACGCGGCCACACAAACGTTGGTCGGGTTGATGTGCCGGTTGACGTTGAAGTACGTCACGTCGCCGTGCATCCGCTCGCGCACATGGTTCGCCAGCCAGCCGACGGCAAGAACGTCCGGCGAACCGTACAGCGTCAACCCGTCGTCGAAGCCGAGCCGCTCTCCGGCCAATACGCCGGCCGCGATCGCCTCCAGGTTCGGATCGTAGGTTCGAAAAGGCCGGCTGCTGCTCGGCTCGCGGAGATCCTCGGCTCGCATGGTTCGATGATACCGGAGTTCGTGAGCGCCTGCATCCTTGCCAGCGCTTGCGATGGGACCTATCTCTGCCCCGTTTCCACCTGGGCTGCCTCAGGTTCGATCACGACGCCGTCGTAAAGCGACGCAGCCACCAGGCGCTCGCCGGCAACACGAACCGCGCCGATGGGAAAGCCGGTCTGCCACCATTTCCAGCCCAGTGTCTTCGGATCGAGCGAGTAGATCTGGTCGCTCGATCGCGAACTCACCAGAACCCGGTCCAGCTTCGCGTCGTAGCTCACTTCGTCAATATCGCGAAACGGCAGCCGCTCCACCCACCACCAGGTCAGGCCCTTGTCTTTCGAGTAATAAACACCCTCCCGCGCGCCGATCCAGACCGTTCCATCCCCGGAAAACGCCACGCTGTGAATGCGCGTCAGCATTGCCGGGATGCGCATCGGCATCCAGGTCGATCCGCCATCGGCCGAGAGAACTACGCGGTCCGGCGACGCGGCCGCCAGCATCGCGCCGTGCGCTGTTACCGAGAGGTAGTCGCCCGCTCCCATCACGGGCCCCCCCTGCCAGGTCGCTCCCTGGTCCCGGCTCGTGAACAGTCCACCCGTCGTTGCGGCGAGCCATTCCTCTCCCGAGAGATCGAGCGCATTCACGCGAGCCTCCAACTCCCGCACGGTGTCTTTCACTTGCTTCTCTACGTCGATCCGTTTGCCGTGCAGCTTTTCCACCGCCGCTTTCACGATGGTATTGGCGATCGCGTTGTGCGCCTCCCAAAACGACGGTGACGTGGACGGAGCTGGACTCCCCGCAGCCGACGACTCGCCCTTGGGGTCCGCGGCGCCCGTTTGCAGCTCAAAGATCCCGTGGCTCGTGCCCGCCCAGATCGTCTTGTCCGGCGCCTGGGCCAGGCAGAAGACATCGCGCCCATCGAGACCCGCCCCGATGTGCTCCCAGCTCGCGCCGCTATCGTTCGAAACAAACGCGCTGCCGAACTCCTTGTCGTTCAATACGCCCGCATAAATTCGCGATGGATTCTCGCGGTCGACCAGCAGCGCCGCAACTTTGCGGGCAGAGAATCCATCGTTGGACGGCGCGAATTGCTCACCGGCGTCCGTGCTGGCCAGCACGCCGCCGCGATCCGCCGCCAGCAGCACGCGCTGCGTGTTCGCAGGGTCGACATAGACGTCGTTCACGATGACGTTCGCATCCGTCATTCGCCGGAAACTGCGCCCGCCATCCGTCGTTTTGTACAAGCCTTCCGTCGTCCCCGCGTAAACGATCCTGCGATCCGAAGGATCCTGCATTAGGACCCGCGTCCGCCTGGCCTCGGAAGGGATTCCCTGAATCTTGTGAAACATTTCGCCGCCCGTCTCGCTTTTGTAGATGCCGCTGCACGCGCTCAAAAAGACGACTCGCGGGTGAACCGGATCGATGATGATCGAAAACACATCCGAGTCGTCGATCAATCCACGCTTGATGTTGTGCCAGGTCTTGCCTCCATCGGTCGTCTTCCAGGGCAGGTGCCACGTCCCCGCATAGATAATCTCCGGATTCCTGGGGTCCACGGCGACCGATTCCACCTCGTGAATCTCGTGGCTGCCGGGAGGACTGATCAGCTGCCAGGTCGCGCCCGCGTCGGCGCTGCGGAACACGCCGGCAAGTGTCCCGGCCACAAGGATCTTCGCGTCCGACGGCGCCTGCGTGAAGGCAAAGATCGACTGTCCATGCAGCTCCTTGCACTCCTCGAATCTCTTGCCCGAGTCGTGGCTGATCCAAAGCCCGCCATCGGGGCGGTCGGGTTTGAACGCCGCCGCGTAAAGCGTGCTCGGATCCTCCGAATCGACGGCGATGTTGTCGATCACCAGGTTGTCGGAGCCGTCGATCCGGGCCAGCCTGGCCCACGATGCGCCGCCGTCGTTCGACTCGTAGACCCAGCTCGTAGTAGTCCCGAGATAGAGGTGCCTCGGATTGCGCGGATCGGCGGCGAATGCGCGGGCGTCGCCGCCGGGCGGGCCGGCGGCACGCCATGCAACTTGAGCCTGCGGCTGCAACCCGGATCCGGCAAGAAGGAAGAAAACAAGAACAAGCGCCGCACGGCGTGCATAGCCGTTTGGACTCACGCTGCAACGCGGCCAACTCATTTATGAGAGAGCTCCAAGTCAAACATACACAAATTTCCTGCAAATGAAAGAGGCTGACCGGGCTGGCCGGTCAGCCTACAAAGTCTGCAAGAGGACTGCGGAAACACCGTCGCGGGCCCTGGAGTTCCGCTCCAGGGCCCTGCCGGAACTACTGCGCGGCTGCCTTCTTGGCGGCGTGGTGCCTGACGCCAAGCGGCTTCCGCTCCTGCGGCTTTACCGTGTTCTCGTCCACCGGGGTGGTTCCCTGCACATCGGTAGAGAATGTGGCGCCCGACGGCACCAGGTAGTTCTCCACGCTCTGCGCGTCCGCGGTTCCTGTGGACACGCTGATGCGGGAAGCGTCGATGCCCTTCTCCTTCACCAGGTAGTCCTTCGTATTCACGGCGCGCTCGGCTGCGAGGTCCACATGCTTGGCGTGCTTCCTCTTGGGCGGTGTCTTCTCCTTGGCCGTCGCTTCGCCGACTACGACTGCCGTCGCGTTGGTCTGGTTCTGCAGATCCAGAGCCACCTGGTCCAGGCAGGCTTTGGCCTCGTTGTCCACGCGGGTCGGACGTGCCTTGTCCGTGCTGAAGTTGATCGAGCACAGCGTCTGCGTGTGCGGCGCCGGCGGAACATATGGAGCCGAAATCGTCACATCGGTGTTCGCAGTCGCCGTCTGGCCCTTGTCATCCGATACGTTGCACGTGATGGCTACCGGTCCGGTCGGCGCGCCTGCCGAGTTGAACGTCGCCGTCGTACCGTTGCCGTTGATTGTGCCGGCCGCGGCCGAATACGTGTAGGTCAGCGGACGGTTCTGCGGGCTCACCCCAACCGCGGTGATCGTGCTGGTCTCACCCGGCTTGATCGTGCTGGGGCTGGCCGAGCAGCTGATCGTCGGCGGTTCGAACGCCTTCACGGTAAAGCTGGCCGAGCAGCTCGCCGTCTCCCACGGCTTCAACCCTTCCTTGCCAGGCTTGCCTTCCTTCACCGTACCGTTCACCGTGTAAGAGCCGGGCGCCAGCGGCGCGGTATTTACGGTCACTGTGGGGCCGTTTCCTGAGACTCCCTGGCCCGACCAGGAATAAACCGCGTTCAGCTTGGGATCGAGCATTCCCGGTGTCGCCGTGACCGTGACCGGATCGCCGGGGTAGACCGAGGCTGGGTTCGCCGAGCAGGCCAGCGTGACCGGCGGCGGCGGAGCGATCGTTCCCACGTGGTAGACAATACCCGCGCTCAGCCGCGCCATGTTGAAGTTGCCGCGCGTGCCTGCCGGGTCAAAGTTGTCGTGATTGTATTGATAGTCGGCCTGGAAAACCCGGATGGCCAGGTGATGGTTGAAAAACGGCGTTGCATAGTCGAGTCCGCCGCCCGCCGTGATCACCACGCCCCAGGTCTCTCTCTCCCAGACCGAGCCCACATGCTCTGCACCAACGAGCGCGTGCACGAACGGAGTGATGTCCGAGGTCGGATAGCGCAGGATCAGTCCCGCCGACCCGCCGCTGAAATCGTCCGGCGAATTCCACGAACTGGCGTGCGGATGCTTGCCGAACTGGTCGTAGCCAGATTCATCGTTGAGGTGAATGTCTCCCTCGCCCTGCACGCCCACGTAATTGTTGAAATACCGCGCCACACTGAAGATCATCCCGTAGTTGACGCTGTGATAATCCGTGGGAATTCCTCCCGGTTTGGTCACTGTCCCGTGGGGCGCCAGATAGCTGTACCCGGCGAAGATGTCCCACTTGGACGGCGAATCCTGCGCGGCCGATTTTGCCGCGGGCTTCGCTGCATCCTGGGCCGTCATCGCCGGCAGTAACAGTGCTGCGCACGCTACTGCCAGAACAACGCGGCTCAAAGAATTGAAAACACGAAAGCTCATGCGTTTCTCCTCCGCAAATCAAGCTGAACAACCAATCTAAAAGTGGAATCTTCCCACGCTGTCTGCTGCAACTACTCTCAGTCCCACCGGGAAATGCGGGATCGGACCCACTCCCAGCAAATACCAAGGTTACCATAGAGAAACCTGGAGAGCACAATTATTTCAACGAGTTGCCACGAAATCGCCTAGGGGAAAATACCGGCAAAATTTCGATGCGAAAACTCTCGCCAAGGTGACTTCAATTCGCGTTCAAAGTCCTCAGCAGGCTGCGCGGCTCGTACTGGATCTTCTGTTGTAGGAGCGTGATCGCATACATCAGTTGCTCCGGCCGCGGCGGACACCCCGGCACGTACACGTCGACCGGAATCACCTGGTTCACTCCCTGTACGAGCGCGTAGTTGTTGAACACCCCCCCTGACGTTGCGCACGCCCCCATGGAAATGACCCACTTCGGCTCCGGCATTTGATCGTACAGCCGCCGGATCACAGGCGCCATCTTCTGCGAGACGCGCCCGGCAACGATCATCAGGTCGGACTGCCGCGGCGAAGGCCGGAATACCTCCGCGCCGAACCGCGCTATATCGTACCGGGACGCCCCCATCGACATCATCTCGATCGCGCAGCATGCGAGTCCGAATGTCATCGGCCAAACAGAGCTCTTGCGGATCCAGTTGACCGCGAAGTCGAGCGACGTCAGAAATACGCCCTCCGGCTCCTCGTAGCCGTAGCTGACCTCTTTCAGCTTGGCCCGATTCATCGCGCTGCTCTCCAGCGTTCCGAACAGATACCGGTCCTTTTCCTTGGTTTCCGCCATACGTCCAATATACGCCGGTCGGTTCATCACACTGCCCTGTGCGCTCCGCCGCTCCGTCGCACGTCGTGAACCTGCGCAGAATGACGTGAGAGGGAAAAGGGTTTGAGGGTTGCGATTCTCTTTCCCGGACCTTGAAGATGATGTAAAAGTGAGAGTATCCATCTGGTCAGCGGCCAGCCGCCATCGGAATGCGGCCTGCATTGTCCGGCAGCTCCCTGCCCTCTCATACCGTTTCGCAAACTTTCTCGGAGCGAAAGAGAATGAAGTCTCGTTGCAGATGCATTCTGTTCCTGCTGGCCGTCCTTTCAGGGCTCCCGGCACTGTCTTTGGCCCAGCCCGCTGCCTCTGCCCCCGCCGCGCAATCGCCCGCCACTCAAGCCCAGATCGATGCGCTCACTCAAGCCGTAAAAAGCGCCCAGGCCGCTGGCGACAACGCCTGGATGCTCACCTCCGCCGCCCTCGTGCTGATGATGACCGGCCCCGGTCTCGCGCTCTTCTACGGCGGCCTGGTGCGCAAGAAAAACATCCTCGGCACCATGATGCAGAGCTTTGCCATGATGGGGATCATCACGATTCTCTGGCCGGTCATCGGCTATTCCCTCGCCTTCGGCCATGGCACGCCATTCATCGGCGGATTGGAACACGTCTTCCTCCATGGTGTCGGCCTCGCGCCCAATCCCGACTATGGCGCCACCATTCCCGAGCAGACCTACATGGTCTATCAGCTCATGTTCGCCATTATCACGCCCGCCCTCATCACGGGCGCTTTTGCCGAGCGCATGAAGTTCAGCGCCATGGCCGTCTTTCTCGCTCTCTGGTCGCTGCTCGTCTATAGCCCGATGGCCCATATGGTCTGGGGCGTCGGCGGCCTGCTCAACTCCAACGGCGGCAAATGCCCCAGCTTCGACTTCGCCGGCGGCACCGTCGTCCACGTCACCTCCGGCGTTTCGGCGCTCGTCACCGCACTCTATCTCGGCAAACGCCTCGGCTATCCGAAAACAGCCATGCCGCCGCACTCCATGGTGCTTAGCTTCATCGGCGCCTGCCTGCTCTGGGTGGGCTGGTTCGGTTTCAACGCCGGCAGCGCCGTGGCCGCCAATGCATTAGCCACCAGCGCCTTCGTCAACACGCACTTCGCCGCGGCGGCCGCGGCCTTTGGCTGGACGATCTTCGAATGGCTGCACAACGGCAAGCCCACGGCCCTCGGCGCCATCTCCGGTTCGGTCGCCGGCCTGGTCGCCATTACTCCCGCCTCCGGCTTTGTGTCGCCCATGGCCGCGCTGCTCATCGGGCTCCTCGCCGGCCTCGTTTGCCCGTTCATGGTCTTCAAAGTCAAGGCAAGGTTCGGCTACGACGACTCGCTCGATGCCTTCGGTGTCCACGGCGCGGGTGGAACTCTCGGCGCGCTGCTCACCGGCATCTTCGCCACCGGCGCCATCAACGCAGTCTACGGCGCCGATCCCACTGGCAAGCCCAACCCGACCGGCGCCATCGACGGCCACTGGAGCCAGCTCGGCAATCAGTTCGCCGGCATCGCCATCGCCTGGGGCCTCTCCCTCGTCGGCACTCTCATCCTCCTCTTCCTGGTCGACAAGATCATTGGTCTGCGCGTCAAACCGGAAGACGAGCACGCCGGCCTCGACCTCTCGCAACACGGCGAAGAAGGTTACGACCTGAATACGTAGCGCATCATTCACGGGCATTCGCCCCAAACACTGTCGCCGCCTGTTAGATTGTCAAGCGAGGATCTTCCGTATGCTCAAGATCGAAGCGATTCTCCAGCCCTCCAAGCTGGATGCGGTCAAGGATGCGCTGCTCGATGCAGGCATCGAGGGAATGACGATTCTCGAGGCCCGCGGGCACGGCCGCCAGAAGGGCCACACCGAGTTCTATCGCGGCCGCGAATACACCGTCGACCTTCTGCCCAAAGTCAAGATCGAGCTCGTCGTCATCGACAGCCTCAAGGAAAAGGTCATTCAGGCCATCATCGGCGCCGCCCGCACCGGCCGCATCGGCGACGGCAAGATCTTCGTCAGCAAAATCGACGAAGCCATCCGCATCCGCAACGACGAGCGCGGCGAAACCGCGCTCTAGTCAAGAGTGATCCCCAAGCTCCCCTTCGCGGTTTGGCTTGTCGAAGCCGGTCTGGCAGGCTCTCTGCGGCTGGTCCAGTTTGTCTTCCTGCGCTACCCGGGCGTCTCGGCGAGCCATTCTGACCATCTCCGGGCCGTCGTGACTTCGTCTCGTGTCATCCTCAGGACGGCTGGACTCTCATTCTTCCTCGCACGAAACCGCGATGATGAACATCCCGAGGATAGCTTCGGAACAGGAATCCAGATCGGAGTCGTGGCTGGTTTGCTGTGGATCGCCGAAATCAGCTTCAACAACTTCCTCGACCGGCAGATATCGACGGGAAGGGCGCGATTTTATGTCGACAACGGGTTCTAGTCGCTGAACTCGTTGTTGATCCTCTTGAATCATGGCTGAGACCCTTTTCCCGGATGCGTCGCAACGACAGGCGCGACGAAACGGCGCTCCAAAAAACCGCGGCAGCAATCTCCTTCTGCCGGTCCCCGGCTCACCGGTTCGCGCCGTGCCCTCGATGAGGCAGTTCACCAGACTGCGTCGTCACATTCTTCCGCATCTGCCGGATGTTACCCTTGCCCGCGTAGAAACAACACCATGTCTTCCGCGAGCAGAATTCTCCCCGTCCCAGGCGCGCTGCCGAACTCCGCTGAGGCCATCCGTCAACGAGCTGCGGCCGGACTCATCCCTTGGATCGGCCCACTCCTGCTGGTGTCCGCACGTTCCGTGCTCTGGCTCACCCTGCAGTCAATTCTGGCGCTGATTCTGTTCGCCCTGCATCGCCCCGCACCTCTCCACACAGCCGGCCAATGGTGGCCTTTGTACGCCAACCTCGGTGACCTTGGCTGCCTGCTCGGCATGCGCTACCTCACGCGCCGGGAAGGCATCCGCCTTCGCGACCTGGTCGGCCCGATCCGCCTGCGCTGGGGACGCGACCTCTTCCTCGGGCTCGGGCTCTTTATCCTCATCTTTCCATTCTTCATAGCGGGGGGCTATTTACCTCAGGTGCTTCTGTACGGCTCACCGGCCAAAACCCCGGTTGCGTACCTTCTGCAAGCACACGCCTTGCCCATGTGGGCAATCGTTTACAGCCTGACCGTGTGGTGGGTGATTCAGTCCCCTACGGAAGAGATGACCTACCAGGGATATGTTCTGCCGCGGCTGGAAGTGCTGACCGGCCGCACGTGGATCGCATACCTGATCGTCGCATTCTGGTTTGCCGCGCAACACTGCATGTTCCCCTTCGTTCCCGATTGGAAGTACCTCTTGTATCGCTTCCTTGCGTTTCTTCCCGGCGTGCTGGTGGTGATCCTTGTTTATATGCGCATCCGCCGGCTCGCTCCCCTCATCGTCGCCCATTGGCCGATGGACATTGCAGCTGCCGCCATGACGGCTATCTTTTGAAACCCGGGCCGGACTTCGTTTTGCTTACCTCTCGTGACCCGGCGCACTGACGCCGATGACAAAAGGAACGATTCTTCAGTTGTCTTCAGGCGGCGATTCCGGATGAAAGCAATCCTTTACCACGAATACGGCTCTCCCGACGTTCTGAGGTGTGAAGAGATCCAGAAACCCGTCCCGCGCGAAGATGAAGTCATCATCCGCGTTTGCGCCGCCGCAATCAATCCGATGGAATGCGGGGTCATCAAGGGCGCCGGCCGCTTTCTGAACGGTTGGCGCAGGCCCAGAATCACCTGTCTTGGCGTCGACGTCGCCGGTCAAGTCGAGGCCGCCGGAAAGAAAGTAACCCGGTTCAAACCGGGAGACAACGTCTTCGGCGTATGCGTTCGCAACCCTCAGGACCCGGGCCTCGGCGTGTGGACGAGCCACGGCGCCCTCGCCGAGTATGCGTGCGTCTCCGAAACTGCTTTGGCCATCAAGCCGGAGAACGTGTCCTTTGAACAGGCGGCCGCTGTCCCCGTCGCGGCACTCACCGCCCTGCAAGGTCTGCGGGATAAGGGAAAGCTCCAGCCCGGCCAAGAAGTCCTGATCAACGGCGCATCCGGCGGTGTGGGCACATTCGCAGTCCAGGTCGCAAAGGCCTTCGGCGCAAATGTGACCGCTGTCTGCAGCGCACGCAACGTGGAGTTGGTCCAGTCCATCGGCGCCGACCGCGTCATCGACTACACGCGCGAAGACTTCACTCGCTCAGGGGAAAAATACGACATCCTCTTCGACTGCATCGTGAATCACTCCGCGCTCGCGTGCCGCCGGATTCTCAAGCCAAACGGCATCTACGTGGCCGTTGGCGGGCCGCACGGCCCCATGCTCGGCGCCATCACTCGAATGCTCATGGCGTTGTTCGTCGCTTTCGTGGCCAGCCGATTCGCCAGCCGGAAGCTCGTCATCTTCATCGCCCGCCCGAATTCGGGCGACCTTGATCTCCTCAGCGATCTCTTGAAGTCCGGCAAGGTCATTCCGGTCGTAAACGGGTGCTTTGCGCTGAATGAGACCGCCGACGCCATGCGCTTTCTCGAACAAGGCCACGCCAGAGGCAAGGTCGTCATCACCATCGCCTGCCCCAGATCACCGGACCCCGGACGCTGATTGCAGTCTTGTATCATCGTAGAGGCCCTTCGCACGCATTCTTCTCTTACAGGGCCGTGACGGAAAACCCATGAAAACCGGCATTATCGGCCTGCCCCAGGTAGGCAAGACATCTTTGTTCCGCATCCTGACCAAGGCCAGGCTCGAGCAGCACGGATACTCCAACCCGCGCGAGGCTCATATCGGCGTGGCCCGCGTCCCCGACGAGCGCCTCGAGAAACTCTCAGCCCTCTACTCGCCGAAAAAGACCACCTTCGCCACGGTCGAATACGTCGACGTGGCGGCAATCGGCCAGGAAGCATTGAAAGAGACCGCCTTCCTCACCAGCCTGCGCAACGTCGACGCGCTCATTCACGTTCTTCGCGCCTTCGAAGACGATTCCATTCCCCACGTCGGCGCGATCGACCCACTTCGTGACATTAAGAACGTCGAGTTCGACTTGATGGTGAGCGATCTGACACAGATCGAGAAGCGCATCGAGCGTGTCGAGAAAGACATGAAAAAGCAGAAGACCGGCGAACTCGAGCGCGAGCACGCTCTGCTTCTGCGCTCGAAAGAAGCGCTCGAAAAAGAGCAGCCGCTGCGCGAGCTCGAAATGATGCCCGAAGAGAAGAAACTCATCAAGGGATTCATGTTTCTTTCGCAGAAGCCGATCCTCTACGCGATCAACATCGGCGAAAGCACCACGCTCGGCGCCGATCTCGATGCCGCGGTGAGCCGCTATAAGCTCGACGAAGTCGCCCACCGCCCCAACGCCGGCGCGACCGCCATCTGCGGTAAAGTCGAGGCCGAGCTTGCCGAGATGGACGACACGGAGGCCGCCGACTTTCTCTCGAGCTACGGCCTTCACGAGAGCGGACTTGTCCGCCTCATCCGCAAGAGTTACGAGTTGCTCGGCTTGATCAGCTTCTTCACCGCCGGCGAAGACGAGTGCCGCGCGTGGACCGTGCCCGCCGGATCGAAAGCGCCGCAGGCCGCCGGAGCCATCCACTCCGACCTCGAGCATCACTTCATCCGCGCCGAAACCATCCGCTGGGATAACCTGCTCGACGCCGGCTCCGAAGCCAACGCCCGCAGCCGCGGCACGCTCCGCCTCGAAGGCAAAGAGTACGTAGTGCAGGACGGCGACGTCGTCCATATCCGCCACAGCGGCTGACGCCGATGCTCAAGCTCTCCCTCATCCTCGGCGCCATCGCCGCACTGGCCGACATAGCCGGCGGATTCGTCCTCGTCCGCGCGCGAGGCGTCGAGCGCTATCTGCGTTACTTCGTCGCGCTCGGCGCCGGCTTCCTTATGGCTACCGCGCTCATCGAGATGACTCCCGAGAGCATTCACCAGAGCCCGCGCTGGGGCCCGGTCCTCATCATGGCCGGATACTGCGGCGTGCACCTGCTCGAACACACGATCAACGCGCATTTTCACTTTGGAGAAGAGACGCACAAAGGCGAATTCATATCCACGCACACCGGCTACTCCGTCCTCGGCGGCTTGAGCGTCCACGCGCTCTTCGACGGCGTCGCCATTGGCTCAGGTTTTGTTGTGAACAGCTGGCTTGGCTGGCTGATCTTCTTTGCCGTCTTCCTGCACAAGGCGCCCGAGGGCTTCACCATGGCCAGCGTCATGATCGCCAGTGGCCGCAGCCGATTGGCCGCCTTTTACTCGGCCGTCGCGCTCGCCGCCGCAACTCTGGCCGGCGTCCTCGTGATCGAACTCGTTCCCGGCTGGCTGCCCTATGGACTGCCACTCTCCGCCGGCGTGGCGCTCTACGTCGCCGCCACAGACCTTGTGCCTGAAGTCAATCGCGAACCCGGCATCCGCATGGCGCTTGTGTTCTTCGCGGGCGTCGGCGCGTTTCTGCTGCTGCGCATGTTGCTGCCGGCCCTTTAGCCGATGAGAATCGGCACAGTGTGGTGTCCGCCGCCCTCGGGATGTGCAGTGAAATATGCCGGCGCCGTGGCATAGCTGCCATCGTTCCACCATGCACCGATCCACAGAGTGTCCGCGTTTCCCAGGCTCGACTTGGAGAACGTTAACTTGTTGTTGTAAGGCGGCTGGAAGTTCGGTGGGCAAGTCAGAGATGCGTCGCTCCAGATCGGATTCGATGGCTGCGACGACAGAAATGCCATGAGATACACGCGCACGCTCTGATCGGTGCCGCTGTTGAAGAACGTGATGGAATAGGTGGCTGGGTTGGAGCCGGGATCGACCAGGAGAGTGAACGGCGGATCAGCCGGTGCGTTGACCGCCGGGTGTGCCGGGTGGCTCCCCTCGGGAGCGATTCTGCGCGTCATCAACGTCGGGTTCGACGAGGAAGTTGGCATGGAGTTTTCCTTTCAAGGTGGAGGGAAGGGTGAGAACCCGAAGATAGTGGAAGGCCGGATCGCATGTCAACCGCAATGCCGGCGCAATGCCGGTTGTCACGCTGAGTCCCGGCTTGCTTTGTCATGGCTCAGCGCCCTGCGAGTGCCTCGCGCCTTGAGATAAACTTGCGATGCCCCTCTCGCCCGTATTTGGTTCATTCCGGCTCGCATCTCGCGGGAATCGAAGACCATGAGCTCAGACAGTCCGAATGACGGCAATCTCGTCGGTCAGGTTCTCCTTCACTACCAGGTCACGGATCGCCTGGGTGAAGGCGGGATGGGCGTAGTCTATCGCGCCACCGACCTGAAACTCCATCGCACTGTCGCTCTCAAGTTTTTGTCCGCGTCGCAAGCCGTCAGCCGGGACGTCAAAGAACGCTTCCTGCGCGAAGCCATGGCCTCTTCCGCGCTCGACCATCCCAACATCGGAACCCTCTTTGCGGTGGAGGAAACCAGCGACGGACAGTTGTTCCTGGTGATGGCCTTCTACGAGGGACCGACCCTCGCTGAGAAGATCGCCCGCGGACCGATTCCGGCCGGCGAAGCCGTCAGCATCGCGCTGCAAGTCTGTCGAGGATTGAACGCCGCTCACGGCCACGGCGTGGTGCATCGCGACATCAAGCCCGGGAACCTGATCTTCAACTCCCAAGGCGTGCTGAAGATTCTCGATTTCGGCCTCGCCAAGCTGCACGGAAGCCCGGACTTGACCATGCCCGGATCGACGATGGGGACCGCTTCGTATATGGCACCGGAGCAGGCCCTGGGAAATGCAGTCGATCACCGCGCCGATCTCTGGTCCACCGGCGTTGTCCTGTACGAGATGCTCGCCGGGCGTCCATTGTTTCGCACCTCGGACCTTCGCTCGACTCTTTACGCCGTCATCTCCAAGGCACCTGAACCGATCGTCGGCCTTCCCCACGCGCTCGAACAGGTCATTGGCAAGGCGCTGGAAAAAGATCCGCAAAGCCGGTACCAATCCGCGGGTGAGATGATCGCCGGCCTTGAAGCCGCGCTCGGCGCCCCGGTGTCTCTCGGTGGCGAAGAAGCTACTCGGCCCGCGATCCCATCCGAGCGGCCGGCCCCGGTTCCATCGCGAAGCAAGCTCGTGGCCGGGCGCCGATGGATGGTCTCCAGTATTGCGATTCTGCTGCTCCTGGTGGCCTCTTTGGCACTCTTCCTTCGCCATCGACAGGCCGCGTCCGCGCCCTCCGGAATGCGCGTCGCTGCCCTTCCGTTGCTGGTCACTGGGACAGACGAAGGCGCCGGCGCAGGACCGGCGCAGGCGCTCGCCGACGGCATTCGATCGCAGTTGATCGACGCGCTCTCCAGCCGCGAACGTTCCAATCAAGGCTTGCTGGTGATCCCCGCGGCTCAATTGGCCGCGCAGCACGTCACTGACCCGGCCAGCGCAAGGCGCGCGCTGGGCGCCAACCTGGCAATCACAGGAAGTCTGGCAGTCACCGGGAACAACGTTCGCGTCGTCTTGAGTTCCGTCGATACGGCAACTTCCAAAGTGCTGAAGTCCGAAGTGATTGAAGGCGCCGAAACCGCCCTGCCGGAATTGTCGAAGAAAGTCGCGCAAACCGCCGCCGGCATGCTCGGGTTGAACGCTATTGCATCGTCCGCTTCCATCGACCCGGCCGCCGCCCTCCCGCCCGGCGAAGCAAGTGTCTTCCTGACCAGCCTCGGCTACCTTCAGCATTGGGACAAGAGCGCAAGCCTCGACGCAGCCATCGCCGGTTTCGATCAAGTGGTCAAGGCCTCGCCGAACTTCGCTTCGGGCTACGCCGCTCTCGCCGATTGCTACCAGCGCCGTTACCTGGCTACAAAGGACATGCACGCTTTGAACCTGGCAGACCAGAACGTCAACCGCGCCATGGCGCTGCAAGGCAACCTGCCTGGCGTGGCATTGTCATTCGGCGAATTGCGCCTGCTGCAAGGCAAGTACTCCGAAGCCGTGTCGGCGTTCGAGCGCGTGCTCACCTTCGACGATCGCAACGATCGCGCCTACCGCGGATTGGCCAAGGCCTACGCTGCCATGGGCCTGCCCGACAAGGCTCAGGAGACCTGGGAGAAGGCCGTCGCTCTGCACCCCAACTCGGCCGACAGCCACAACCAGTTGGCGCTCTTTGAAATGAGCCGGGGAGCGTATTCCCAGGCGGCAGCGGAGTTTCGCCGGAGCCTGAGCCTCGCGCCTGAAAACGTCAGCATCATGGGCAACCTTGGCGTCGCGCTGCTCTATGCGGGATCTCTCGATGAAAGTCGAAAAGTCCTGCAGGAATCGATTCGTCTGTCGCCCACTTATGCCAGCTACACCAATCTCGGCAATCTCGACCTGAAGCAGGCCCGCTATGCCGATGCCGCATCCGACTACGAGAAGGCGCTCGAAATCAACAAAACCGACTATCGCGTCTGGTCCAACCTGGCCGTCACCTATTCGCGATCTCCCGGGCAGAAGGAACGCGCAAAAGATGGTTTTCTCCAAGCCGCCAGGCTCTGCAGGGAGGCATTGAAACCGAATCCCAATGATCCTGCCGTGCTGTCGGATCTTGCCATGTTCGTGGCGTCGGAAGGAGACGAGCGCCAGGAGCCGCTCGTTCTGATCGAACGCGCACTTGCCCTCGCGCCCCAGGACACATACGTCCAGTTCAATGCGGTCGAGACCTACGAATCGCTGGGCTATCGCAAAGAGGCCCTGGACTGGGTGGCGAAGCTGGTCGCCGCCGGATATCCGCTCGACGACATCGACGAGAGCCCCGTCCTCGCTGACCTCGTCAAAGACAAGCGCTACCAGGCCATCGCTCAATCAGGGAAGAAGTAGAACCGGTTCTCGAGACAGCCTCTGTGGGCATGCCGCCCGCCAGAATCTTCAGCTGGCTTGCGCAAACCGCGATTGCGGCCTACGCGTGTACGACGGGCTCGGGCTCGATCTGGACCAGATTGTGCCATGGGCTCGTCCCGCCGTTCATCGCACTGCGAATCGACCGCATCACCCGCTCCGGCGTGATCATCTTCATGCACACCGGGTCGTTGCACGCCGAGTTCTTGTGGTTGAACGTGGTCACGCACGGCGAGCAGGCAAGCTCCATCGTGATCGCTTCCGTGTTGCCCAGGCTGCCGTAGAGCCGCGGCGTCTCCGGCCCGAACAGCACGATGGACCGGATCGGCGTGATTGCCGAGAAATGCCCGGGGCCGCTGTCATTGGTCACCAGCACCGTCGAGATGTTGTAGAGCGCGGGCAGCGCCATCAGCTTGTGCATCCCGGCAAAGCTGCGGAACCGCGGATGGTTGACCTTCTCTTGCATGCGCAGCGCCTGCGCGCGCTCGCTCGGAGAGCCGGTGATCAGCACCAGCACGTCGTCCCACTCGCGGGCCGCCATTTCGCCCAGCCGCGTGAAGTTCTCCTCGGCCCAGCGCCGCTGCGGCAGCATTTCGCTGCTGTTGGGATTCATCAATACGATGCGATGAACTCCCGGCCGGTAGTCGGGATAGACCTGTTTCACCAGGCCGCGGACATGCTCCTTGTCGCTCTCCGCAACCGGTACGATCGGCACGCGAATCTCGTCGTCGCTGATCTGCGTCTTCGAGTAGGGCACCTCGCCGGCCGGCGCGCTGAGCGCGTTGATCATGGCGATAAAGTTCTTCGCCATGTGAATGTGCCCGTTGTGCGCCACGCGGTGCGTCAGCATCTCGCCGCGATACAGTCCCTCGGCGCGGAAGCGGTGATATCCCACCCTGCGCACGGCGCCGGAAAGACCGGTCAGCAACGCCGAGTACCGCGAAAACAGCTCCATGTCGACGACCGTGTCGATCTTGGCCTTGCGCATCCAGCGCAGAACACGGAGCGTGCCCAGCGCAAGCGGCACCATGCCATCTTCGCGAAGTGTGACGATGTTCGCCTCGGGAACCGTGTTCAGAAGGCGCAGGCTGTCGACGTTCCGCTCGAAGATGAGGAAGAAGATCTCAGCCCCGAAGACAGCCTTCGCCTTTTCCAGCGCGGGGTTCGCGATGACCGTGCTGCCCATCTCGGAGAGTTCGATAAACAGGATCCGCTGCGGGTGCTGCGGACCCTTGCGCGTGCCGAAGAGGCGTACGAAGATAGTCGCGAGAAAGCAGAGCGGAACCCCGATCCAATAATCCACCGCCCGCATTGTCCTGAGCTTCATATAGGAAATCCTTGCTCGCTCAGCGGCCGCGTCCGATCCCGAATCGCGCCGGAGCAGGAGCGCTTTTCGGCCGGCCTCTTTGTGAATTCACCGGGAACCCACTTCAATCCAATACAATCCCTGAGGAAACCGCGGCCGCTGGCGAATGCTCGGAAGCCGGCAGCCACGAACTTCAGGTACCAGGCAGCCTGTTCCCGAGAGTTAGCTCATTTTACCCCGAGCCTTTCCGCCGTTCCCCTACACCTTTGGTGGTAAACCGAAAGTCGAATTCGCGGTCTACTCAATTGACCGAATTGGAATTGAAGAGAGTCGAGTGCGCCGGTTTTTTATTCTCAATGCGGGTCTCCTTCTGGGGTTCTCGATTCTGGCTTTTCTGGTGATGGGCTATCACCCCGGGATCGAAGACGACGCGGTGTACCTTTCCGGCATAAAAAGCCAGCTCAATCCGGCTCTTTATCCGCATGATGCCGAGTTTTTTCGCGTCGAACTGCAAGCCACGCTCTTCGACAACTCGATCGCTGCCTTCGTTCGATTCACCCACCTTCCCACCGCGGCCGCAACGCTGGTTTGCCAGTTCGCCTCGATTGTCTTCATCCTTCTCGCCTGCTGGAGCATCGCACGCAGCCTCTTCGACGATCAGCGGGCGCACTGGGCCGGCGTTGCCCTGGTCGCTGCGATGCTCACGCTCCCCGTGGCCGGAACGGCGCTCAATCTTGCCGATCAGCATCTGCACCCGCGCAACCTGGCCACCGCGCTCATCCTGCTCGCTGTCTCCAGAATGCTCGCCCGGCGGGGATGGCAGGCCGTCCCCCTTCTCGCGCTCGCCTTCCTCATGCATCCCATCATGGCCGCGCTGGGCATCTCGTTCTGCATTTGCCTGGCCGTGGCTTTGTTGGAGCCGGTGCACGTCTGGCTGCGCTCACTGCGCGACGCGCTCGCCTCCGCCGTGCCGCTCGGCTGGGTATTCGAGCCGCCCAGCGCTGCCTGGCGCCAGGCGCTCCTCACGCGGCGGTTCTATTTCCTCTACAAATGGACGTGGTACGAGTGGCTCGGCGCGATCGCCCCCCTTCTGTTGTTCTGGATCCTCTGGCGCCTCGCGCTGCGCCGCGGCGAAATCCGTTTGGCCCGCTTTGCCATGGCCGTCTTTGCCTACGCCGTTTTTCAGCAGGCGCTGGCCATCGGCATCGCGGCCTCGCCTGGTCTGTCTCGCCTCACGCCGTTGCAGCCCATGCGCTACCTGCACCTCGTCTACTACTTCCTGGTGCTGATGGCCGGGTGCCTGCTTGGCAGGTACTTGGGGAAAGCATCCCCCTGGCGCTGGGCGGCCGTTCTTCTCGTCGTCAATGCCGGAATGTTCATCTCTCAGCGCATGCTTTTTCCCGGCACCCGGCATCTTGAGTTGCCCGGTCTCGAGCCCTCCAACCCCTGGCTGCAGTCCTTTGCGTGGATACGCAAGAACACCCCCGTTGACGCCTACTTCGCCCTCGATCCACGCTACCTTGCTGTTCCCGGCGAGGACTATCACAGCTTTCGCGCACTGGCCGAGCGCAGCCATCTTGCCGACGCCATCAAGGACACCTCGGTCGTCACACAGGTGCCTGACCTGGCGCCGGTGTGGGAGCAGCAGGTCGCAGCCCAGTCCGGCTGGTCCCACTTCCAGCTCGCCGATTTCGAACGTCTCAAGGCGGAATTCGGCGTGAATTGGGCCCTCGTCGCCCGGCCGCAGCCCGCGGGGTTGAATTGCCGGTGGCACAACGATTCGCTGTCGGTCTGCCAGATTCCTTGACGGCGTCGACGCTTCGGCAGCCGCATCGCCTCAAACCGAGGATTTGCTGCCGCCGATTTGCGTCCGCCGCGCCGTTCGCCGACAATCGACAAGATATCCTTACATTGAACTTGGATACCGGCCTGGGTACCGGGCAATGCTCAACCTCTCTCAGCGATTGATCCTCGGCTGCGCCCTGCTTGCCGGCCTCACCCTGGGGCTCGCGTTCCTGGATCGCCGTGCGCTTGCCGCAGCCGGTCTCGCGCCCACTGCACTCTTGTTCGTTCTCGCCGCGGTCGCCGTTGCGGTCTGCACGGCATGGTTCGTCCTCATGCCCATACACGGCGTTGCCCGGGACGCCCGCATCATCGCGCAGGGCAACATGGAGCATCGCGTCGAATGGAGCAGCCACGATGACTTCGGCCAGGTCGCCATCGAATTCAACCGGCTCGCCGTGCGCCTGCGCGACCTCAGAGACACCGAGGCCGGCCGGCGTCAGATGGAATTCCAGCTCTCCGACGCGGTGTTGCAGTCCATCTTCGAGCCCATCATCGTTACCGACGCCAAGGGCCACATCCTGAAGGTGAACCAGGCCGCCGCCGAATTGCTCGGCGAATCCGCCACCGACCGGATGGCCCTTCTCAGCACGCCCGGCGGCGACAAGATCCTCAGCGCCATTCGCGATGCCGTGTCCATGCAAAAAGCAGTCGCCGCCGAAGGCGAGGCGGCCCTGCTGCCCATGCGCATCGGCAAAAGGGAGCGCAGCTACCGCCTGCGCACTACGCCGATGCGCGACTCGGATGGCCGGCTTCTCGGCACCGTCACCACGCTTGAAGATGTCACCAGCATCCAGGACACCGACCGCTTCAAGACGCAGTTCATCTCCGTGGCCAGCAACAAGCTTCGCACTCCGCTGCTTGAACTGCGCCGCGGCCTGTACGCTCTCGGACAAGGCTTCGGCGGCGAGCTCAGGCCGCTGCAGGGCGAGCTCGTGGCTTCAGCCAGTCAGGAAGCCGAAAAGCTCAATGACCTGATGAGCGACCTGATCGAGGTCGCCGAAATCGACACGGGAAAACGCGAGCTGCAGATCGAGCGCATGCGTCCCCTGCCCGTACTGAACGAAGCCCGCAACCGCTTCTGCGACGAAGCCGCCCTGAAACGCATTCGCGTCGAAGTAAGCGCCTACGCCGACCTTGCGCTGGTCAAGGCCGACCGCCGCGCGGTGCGCTCGATCTTCGACAACCTGCTCTCCAACGCCATCCGCTTCACGCCGCCCGACGGCGAAATCCTGCTCAAAGCCGAAGAGCTGAAGGATTTCGTTCAATTCACCGTTCGCGACACCGGCCGCGGCATTGAAGCTGACCGCTTGGGCAACATCTTCGATCGCTTCAACCCATTTTCGGAAAGCGGAACCGGCATGGGACTGGCGCTGGTGCGCCGCCTCGTTGAGTCCCTTGGCGGGCAGATCGCCGTCGAAAGCCGCCTGGGCCACGGCACCGCCTTCCGCTTCACCCTGCCTATCGCAACCGTCGATCGCGTGGCCCACCCGGTGGAGGTGGGCTGAGTTATGGCGGAAATCAAACTCGAACAGCCGCAACCCGAACCTGCCAAGCTGCGCATCTACATCGGCGCGGCGCCCGGCGTCGGCAAAACCTACCACATGCTCCACGACGCGCATTTGATGCGCGCGCAGGGCATCGACGTGGTCGTCGGCCTGGTCGAACCCCATGGACGCAAGGAAACCCAAGAACAGATTCGCGACCTCGAAACCATTCCTCAGCGCGTGATTCCGTATCGGGGCGTCCACCTGAAGGAGATGGATGTCGAGGCCATCCTCGCCCGCCATCCGCACACCGTCATCGTCGACGAGCTCGCTCACACCAACGTTCCTGGGAGCAAGAACCGCAAGCGCTACGAAGACGTGCTGGAGCTGCTCGATGCCGGCATCGATGTGATGACCGCCGTCAACATCCAGCACCTCGAAACGCTCAACGACGCGGTCAACCGCTCGGCCAACACAATCATCCGCGAAACCGTTCCCGACAATTTTCTGAAGCGCGCCGACGAGGTTGTCAACGTCGACATCACGGTCGAAGAGCTCCGCCAGCGCCTGCGCCAGGGCAAGATCTACACAGCGGAGAAGGTCGAGCAGTCGCTGGCCAACTTCTTCCGCAAGGGCAACCTGAACATGCTGCGCGAGCTCTCGCTGCGCACCACGGCCGAGCAGGTGGGCAACCGCGCCGCTGAGTACCGCCGCAACCAGGGCCTGGAACAGGCGCCCATCCCCGAGAAAGTCATGGTCTGCCTCAGCACCCGCCCCGGAACAGAGCGCCTCCTGCGCATCGGCGCGCGTGTCGCCGGCCGCCTTGCCAGCAACTGGTACGCCGTCTACGTCACTCGCCCCGACGAGGACCAGGGCCACGGCGACCCCGAGGCCTACCAGCGTTTGCAGGAGTATCAACGCATGGCCCGCGACCTCGGCGCGCAGGTCGTCAACCTCACCGACAAGAACGTCTCCGACGCGCTCATCCGCTTCGCCCAGCAGGAAAGCATCTCCCACGTCGTCTTCGGCCAGTCCGCTCGCTCCCGCTGGGACATCCTCCTGCGCGGCTCCGTGCTCAACCGCTTCCTCTCTGAAGTCCGCGACGTCACCGTGCAGGTGGTACCCATGCAGAGAGAGCTGCGGAAAACGGCCGTATAGCCGCGGAGAGTCCATCTGCGATGCCGCGCCGCGCAAATGGAGCCGGTTTACCAGCCGCCGACAAGCACAGTGCGAAACAGCAACGTCTCGCGCGCATTTGTCTCAATGGCCGGGAGATGATATTGTACGCCCACAACCGTTTTGCAAGTCCAGTTTCGGACTCGAAGACGGCGGAATTCTGACCGCCTCAAATCCACGAACGTCGCCTTCTTGTGGGTTGAGCACCATCTTCAATTCCTTCGTTCGTTCGATCGCTAACGACGCCAAGTCGATGGACCAACACATCGGAAAGACAGTGCCGTATGCACCCTGTTTGTCCCTTTGGAAGAAAAAAGCGTTCATCTTGGCGTCGCGGAATTTGAGCCAGGCATGCTGCGCAAGCTTCAGCTTGGTGAGGAGTTCCGGGCTTGATCGATGCTTGGCTAGCTGCTGCCTCTAAACCCGATTCAATTCGGCATCAGCTTCGTTGAAATGCCTGGCTTCGCAACCATTCAAATCTCTCTGCGTCTGGTTCGGCTCCTGGCAAGGATCGGCCTGCTGTGCAATTGCATGGCCGGCATGGAACAAGAAACTCAGCCCAACGGTGAGGCTCCATACTGGATTGACCTTGGCCAAACGCATCAAGCTCCTTTTGAACCCGCATCGAGATGCGGTTCCTTTCCTGTGGAGGATAGTGATGAACAAGCCTCTGGGCAAAGTGCTAACTCGCCTGCGGACTACTTCACCATCGAGATCTCAAGCCCCATGCCGCTCTCCGCCACCTCGAAGCTGCTGAATCCCGCCTGCGCCAGCATTTGTTCGAACTGCGCCCTGGTATACGCTCTCTTGAGCAGAAACGTCGTAAGCGCGAGCCACGTCAGGAACCGGTTGAATCCGGACAGGTGCATCTCGTCGATCGCGCGGCCGATTTCGCGTGGCGACGCATCGCCCTTCAGATCGATAATCAGCCCCCGGCCGCCCGGCTTCAGCACCCGGCACATCTCATTCAGCGCTTCCACCGGCCTGCCGAAGTTCTTGAATGCCGCGCGGCACAGCAGAAAATCGAAACTGTTCTTCGGCAACGGAATGTTCGACGCCGACCCCTGCTGGAAATTCACCTTCACGCCCTCTTCGGCAGCCTTCTTTGCTGCCATGTTCACGAAGGTGCGGCTCAGGTCGAGCCCGGTGATTTCGTATCGCCCCAGCCTGGCCAGCTCGAAGCAGAAATACCCCGGTCCCGGCGCCACTTCGAGCACCGCGCTTCCCTGCGGAACCTCGCCTGCGATACGCCTCGCCAGATCGACATATTCCTTCATCATCTCGGCCGTGTTGCTTGCATACCACTTCGCCATCATGCCCTCGATCGCGCTGTCGCGCCGAGGCCTCGGCAATGCCAACGTCGTCATCGTCGTCTCCTCCGTGCTGTTTTTTGCGCAGAGATTCCCTCTGCCTCGGGTTGAGGCCGTTCCACCGGTTTCACTGCAATGAGTCGTAAGCGGATGAATGCGGTTCAGGCGCCCGCTAAGTCCGGTCTGCCGCCGATCTGCGCGTGGATCACCGGGCAATCTCCCGGCCGCGCATCTGCGGACCTGGCTTCCGCAAGCGTTCTACTCGCAAAACACGCGAACCTTTGTCGTGTTGCCGTCGGTGCCTTGTACGTCAACCGTCAGGTCTTCGAGGTGGTCGATCAGCTCTTCCAGGTTTTCCGGCTTGATCTGCGACAGCGTGATGGGCACTCCGTGCTTGCTCAACGCCTCGTCGAACTGCCCGTGCGCCTGCGCCGGAATCAGCGCGGCCAGCCGCACCCCGGCGCGCAACAGTTGCATCGGCACACGCACATTCACGGTGGTTCCACCCTTCAGGCCGGTCATCGCCTCGTCGGCCTCGACCAGCACGCGAAGATACTTCGCTTTCGTCTTGACGGTCGCGCCTTTGCCGCCGTTCGCGCCCGCCGTGCTGCCGGCGTACTCGCCGGCCGTTGCGGTCTCCGGTTCCAGCGCGGCAAGCAGCCGCACCGCCTCTTCGGCCGTGAGCTTCCCGGCCGCCACCATCTCCAATATCTGCCGGCGATTCTCGTTCATGACAATCCTCCCAGAAGGAACGCAATCGAATTCACGATATGGTGCAGCGCCGGCAGCCCGCCGGCCACCATTTCGCGCACGATGTGCAGCACTGCGGGCGCCAATATGTGCAGTTGCGCAAACAGGACGATTGCGGCACACCCAGCGACTACCCATGCCGTCTCCCGCTCGGCGCCAAAGGCGGCAATCAGCCGTTCCGCCTGCGCCGGACTGATTCGCCCCTGCGCTAGAAGCTGATAGATGGCACGGCGATCTTGATTCATGGCGTCACCTACAGAATCCGAACCAGAACTTTGTTGCCGTCCGCCGTCACCCGCACGTCGGTTCCCGGCAGGCTGCATGTGATGTCCCAGAACACGCGGAGCGCATAGATTGGGTCGATTCGCCTCGCGATAGAGACCGCAAACACGACCAGCAGGATCAGCGGCGACAGGAGAATCACGGGGATCCAAAACAGGAACAACGGAACCCACAGCTTGAATCCGTGCCCGCGCCAGTCCGCGTTGTGCACATGAACGATTGCGATGCTTGGAGTCATTTCATTGCCTCCAGAGTGCGGATCGCTTCCTCGGCGTCGATTTCGCCGTTCCTGAGCCGCTCCAATACCTCCGAGCGAGACGGGGACGGGTCGGTCTCGACAAACTCGAGCAGCCCGGCAATCCGGTTCAGCCGGGCCTTGATTGTCGGATAGCTGACCCCGAATACCTGCTCCATCTCCTTGATGGAACCGTGCGACCGCAGAAACGCCGTCACAAAGACCTGGTCCTCCAGCGTTAGCCGGGCAAGCTCCGGCAGCAGGAACTCACCCTCGACAGAGATCTGTTTCTCCGGAATCCGCACCCGCTCGATCACCAGCGTTGCACCCTGCGCGATCCGCAACAGGTCTTGCCAATCGGAAGCGGGTTTGGAATCTGGCGACATGTCGAGAAGCTCGTTTCTTGATTACAGAAGCAATTATGATCAATATTATAAATATTGTCAAGATACTAAATTAAGATTATTGATTCTCGATCCCGCTTGGCTTGAGAACCACTCTCACCGGCCTCCGACTCACTTGAAACTCCCCGTGAGTCTGCCCGGCTGAGGCCAGCCGCCCCGTCCCACCATCAAGTCCGCGCCTCCATCTCACCTTCGGCTCGCCCGACAATGCACCCGTGAATGGGAATGACGACGCCGAACCCTGGAAATTGCTGGAAACGCCCTTAGGCCGCGCTATGATGATCCCGGCTTCCCCGCAACGCTGCGAGCTGCAGGCACACTTGATGGCGCGGCAACCCGCTCGCCAGGTCCGCCGATGCCCGCGCTGAGGGCCGCTATGGACAAGCCGCGCTTCGCGCACAAGCTGCAATTCAGCGACACCTCAATCCTCATCCTCATTGGCGCCGCCGTCGTCCTGCTGCACACCCTGGTCAACAACCGATACGGCTTTCACCGCGACGAGCTGCTCACCTTCGACAACGCCCGCCACCTCGCCTGGGGATACGTCGTTTACCCGCCCTTCACCGCGGCCGTCGGCCGGGTCGAGCTTGTCCTGTTCGGCGCGTCGCTCGCGGGCTTCCGTTTCTTCGTGGCGGCGGCGCAAGGCATCGCCCTCGTCCTCACCGGGTTGATGGCTCGTGAAATGGGCGCCCGGCGCGAAGCCCAGATCTTTGCCGCAATCGCCGCCGGAACGGCAGGTCATGCGCTCTTCTCCGGCTCCTTCATGTCCTATTCGTCGTTCGACTACCTCTGGTGGGTGCTTGTGGCCTACCTGGCTGTCCGCCTTCTCAAGTCGGACGACGCCCGCTGGTGGCCGGCCATCGGTGCAGCCATAGGACTCGGCCTTCTCACCAAGTACACGATGGTCTTCCTCGTCTTCGGCGTTCTCGGCGGCCTGCTCCTCACCCCCACTCGCAAGCACCTTAAAAGCCCCTGGTTCTGGTGCGGCGTCGCCGTCGCCGCACTCTTCGCCTTGCCCAATGCCCTCTGGCAGGTCAAGAACCACTTCGTCACGCTCGAATTCCTCCGCACCATTCATGCTCGCGACATCCGCTGGGGTTGGACAGACTATTTCCTCCTGAACCAGCTTTGGAGGTGCACAAACCCCGTCACGACACCGCTTTGGTTTGCCGGGCTCTGGTGTTTGTTCCGCGATCCCCGCGGGGAGCGCTATCGCCTGCTCGGCTGGATGTACGCTCTCCCGCTGGCAGCGCTCTTCGCCGCGCGAGGCCGCGACTACTACTTGGCTGCGGCTTATCCCATGCTCATCGCCGCGGGATCCGTCTGGGCCGAAGGCTGGGTCAACCGCCAAAGCCCCAGAGGGGCCACCATCACGCGCCACGTCGCCTGGCACAATCTCGCATGGTCCGGAGCGTCCATCATCGCCGTCACCCTGCCCATCGCGCCCCTTGGTTCGGCGTGGTGGCGCATCGTCGACCAAGCCAACGGCAACTTCAACATGGAGATTGGCTGGCCGGAGATGGTGGCGACCGTGGCCTCCATCCGCGACTCCCTGCCGCCTGCCGATCGTGCCGGCCTCGGTATCTTTGCCGGGGACGACGGCGAATCCGGCGCCATCGACCTCTACGGACCGCGTTACGGCCTGCCCGCGGCGATCTGCGCATCGAACTCCAACTGGGATCGCGGTTACGGCGACCCACCGCCGGAGACCGTCATCACCGCTTCCGTTAATCCGGATCTTCTCCGCAGGGAGTTCGAGTCCTGCGCGGTGGCGGGCCGCATGTCCAACCCCTACGGAATCGCGAACTCGGCTGTGGGATTCACCGGCATCTACGTCTGCCGCCACCCCCGCCAGCCCTGGCCCGAACTCTGGCGCAACCTGCGAGAATTCCACTGACCGTATAGCCGATTCCGATTTCGTTTGCGGAGTGCACCTCGCAAAGCACCAGAGTCGTGAACTTCCACTCGAACGTTCCGTCAGCTTCGGGCGCATCCGTAGAGATCGAGTAGGCCGATGCCTCCACTCTCTCTATCGAATTTTCCGGCAGCTTCATCTGCGAGGTCCCGCTCGGCCGGCTGCGCTAAGCAAGAAGTCTTCTATTTTGCGGTAGGCGTCAACGAACCCGAGGCTGCCAAAGGGGTACCACTGGGGATGGTTCTCGATTTCATCGGCATGGGAGTCGGGCAAACGATCGCTAAACTTGCTCCGTTTATTCTGCGGTAGGCTTTCAGGGCGCTATTCATCGCTCACCCCCTGCCCTGTTTGGGGTTGATGCGCGAAGTATATTCTTGCCTTTGTAAACTATTGATTTAAACCGGCTTTATGGTGCGCCCGGAGAGATTCGAACTCCCGGCCTACTGATTCGTAGTCGCATTGATGCATATTTATGCACTGTAGTAGGTCAACAGACTTCCACAGCTTTCATTCAAAACCAGTTGCGGACCGAGATCAGTAGTGCGGTGAAATTTGTTGAGGTTTATTGAACGTTTGGTGACAAAATCCACTACACCAGAAAGGGGGAATTTGAAGGCGCAAGACTCAAGTAGCCGGCCTCCCAAAGAGGCGGTGTCGAGGGTCAAAAAAAGGCCGGCATTGTGGTGCCGGCCATTGCTAAGCGTAGTTGACCTCCTTTGGATACTGATCTGGCTTGAATCCTTCCGCCGACAACTGATCCGTGATGAGCTTTACAACGCCATCGTTCTTACTCATCCCGTTCAATGCGCAGTAGATTTCAAGATTCCTGTTCAACACATCCGTGACGATCAGCGTCGTCCTGATAATCTCCCGTTGCGTTGACGTGGACAAACCAGCGGCCCGCCTCGAGTGCCGTTTGGGTTGAACTCCCATGGTGTTCTCCTCGGGGGTATCTAGGAAATAATGAACGACCCATATTAGCGCCCAGAATCGGGCTTTACCACTACCTATCTTGAGTCTAGGGCATATTTTCAGTAAATACAACTTTTGTGCAGCTACATCAAAAACAGCATCGGCACTGTAAAAACAGCATTGCAGTTTTGCTGCACGTGCGATACGTTCATGGGACCGACACAGACTGTACTGGAGGTGGTGTATGGTCTCCTTGGAGAAGATACGGAAGGGGTTTCGCTGGTGGGTAGACCAACTTGAAGAAACGACCGTTGCCTTGCGACTGAAGGACATAATTGAGCGGATGGCCTCGGAGGGTTCGCTTACGCGACATTTGTCTGAGCTCGGAATCGTTTTGGTGGCCCTGCTTTATTTGAAAAAGGTTTGTTGGCCGAAAGAAGACGAAGGTTTGACACTACTGAGGTTGAAGTCTGCCACTGAGATTGCAACCCAAATGAAATTCTCAAAGGAACTTGACTACTTTACCGAATTCCTGAAGCACGTCTCTCGTCCCTCGATCGGCGAAAAAGAATCCGTGGATTGTTTCATTTACCCATTGAGAGGTCGAACTCTCTGGAGGCCGCCGAGTAATTTTCTGGCGTCACTCGCGCAACTGGTCTCGGAAAAGCGCATTCGGTTTTCGTATTTTTTGCTTTTTGAAAAGCGGGAACTCGGCGAGCTCGATCCCAGTTATTTGCTTGATTTCATTGCCAAGCTGAAGTTTGCGGATATTTCGCTCATCATCGTCGATGCCGAAATTCGTGAGCGATTTGAATTACCCAAGCGAACTCGCATCAACAGCGTCACGTTGGCCAATCAAAGAGTTGCATTCACCCATAACCGCGATCAAAGTGGGCACTTCACCGGGGCCAAGAAGTACTATGGCGCTTCCGCTCAGGCAATCTTCTCGTTGCAGGCGAAGCTAAAGCTGCTCGCTGAGCCCATTGATGCGTTCAACGTCGGAACCGAGCTACGATCCCTTGTTCAGAGAGATAACGTAAGCTTTTTTCCGAAGATGGAAACCCCTGTAAATTTGAATTCGATACCAAGCGCTTTGTCACATCAAGTAACTATACCACCGGATCAAGAGCCCTAACCCGCACTGGAAGACCAGATTCCGGATGTATAGAAAAAGACCCACCAATTTCGGTGGGTCTTTTACTTTCTTTTCTCCCGCCTAGTCCTCCACCGCTCCAGCTTCCAAATCGCCTCACGTTTTGCGCCAAGTTCTATGTGAATATAGCCCCAATGCACGCCTGCCGGCTGATGGCCCATGAGAGCCATACGAACATCCTGACCCACGCCGGCTTCCATGAGCCTGGTCGCGAACGTATGCCGAGCATCGTGAAAACGATAGCGGATTGGCAATTTCGCGTCCCTTTGCGCCGTTTCCCAGGAACGCTTCAGATCCCCTACCTGGTTGCCCTGATAGGTGAAGACCGGACCGACCGTGGAAGAAAGCTTGCTCGCTTTTTGCATGAGAAGGTCTTTGACCCGTTTAGTCATGGGGATTTCTCTTCCATCGCCGCCCGGCGTTTTGGATTTCGAAACGTAGAGAACGCCATGGGTGAGATCGACATCCTCCCACTGCTGTTGGAAAATCTCGCCCCTTCGCATCCCGGTATCGAGTGCGGTCACGATCATGTCCCGAAGGTGCGGTTTGGCGACAGCCAGAATCAGGTTTTCATGAGCCAGAGAAAGAATCGGCGTTTTGACTCTCCGCTCCCGCACCATGCCGACTCTGGTTAACGGATTTTGGGCGATGAGGCCTTGTTCATGAGCCCAGTAGAAGACTCTTCGGATGACCGCCACATCTCGGTTCAGGGTTGAATCCTTGAGCCCTGGGCGCGCTTCTTGCCGAGCAGTCCGATATTCCTGGATTGAGTTCCTGGAGATTCGGATGACGGGCGTTTCCCCGAAGTAGGCTTCGAGGAAGACGAGTCGACCCTTGTGGAAGACGCTGGTCTTTGCTTTCTTCTTGAACTCCCTCACGAGTTCCGAAAACGTGAGATGGGGATCGGCCACCGCGATGTTGAACCGGGCGAGCTGCTCCCGTTCCTTGAGTTTCTGTTCGACTTTCTCGGCCGCCTGACGCGTTGTCTGATTTGTGGAGAACTGATATCGTTTGCCCTCCACATAGAATCCGGTCCACCAGACGCGACCCCGTTTGAAGAGCGTCATATGTGCTATTCCCTCCTTTCTGTGAAAGAACCGCTCTTCACCCTACGGATTTTTCGGCGGAGCGCAAGACGCCATCATCGGCACGGCACATCAGTATCCATCGGTGCATGACAATATCGGTAACAAGCGGATGAGGAAGGGCGGGTAATGCTTCGGGCAGTTCTGCCCTACGTGGAAAGGAGAAGAGACCAATGAATACGCAGGAATACGCGCCGGAGCAATACGGGACATGAGTCTCCCGATGTGTGTCATATTCCGTCCGCACATTGTGCTTGACTCACAGCGTGAGTATCGGCGGTCGCGTGAGCATTTCGGTGACACGAGTAGCCGAATGGGTAGCCAGGCACTCGGCTATGCAAGCGAGCGATATCTTCAACATTGACGGCTCTTTCCGTCATCCTCCGAAACCCGACATGCGTCTTTCCGCGCGCATTCATCCTATCCCGGGTCGTTCGGCCAGCGCATCTCTCGGTTTTCCCCAGAGTTATTCACATCCCTCGTCCAGCACAAAAAGGTACGTCTTGCGCTCCGGTCTGTTCTCCGTTAGGGTGGACCACCATGCAGAATGAATTACTGCGGGCGCTCTTCCCCGCGCTCAGGGATGAGGAGTTGAAAGTAGCAGAGGAAAACCTGGATCGCTATCTTCAACTCGCGTGGGAGATATGCGAGGAACTGCGGGATGGGAAGCCGCCCGATTGACGAGCGACCCCTCGAATTCTAGGATTCAGATAAAGGTCGAAAAAATAAATTACGAAAATAGTGTGAACAAGTACTGTGCGTATATCAGGGTGTCGACCGCGCGACAGGGAGAACGCGGCGTCTCCCTTCCTGAACAGAAAGCAGCGATTGATCGCTTCGCGCATCAGTTCAATCTTTCCGTGATGCACTGGTTCGAAGAGCGCGAGACGGCAGCGAAGCGGGGCAGGCCCGTCTGGAATCAGATGCTCAAGGCATTACGCAAAGGTGAATTCCACGGCGTCGTGATCCATAAAATCGATCGGAGCGCGAGGAATCTCAAGGACTGGGCGGACTTGGGAGAGCTCATCGATCAGGGAATCGAGGTGAGATTTGCGAACGAATCTCTGGATCTCACTTCCCGCGGCGGACGCCTCAGTGCTGACATCCAGGCGGTCGTTGCGGCGGACTACATCCGGAACCTGCGTGAGGAAGCCAAGAAGGGGCTCTATGGCCGGTTGAAGCAGGGCTTCTATCCGTGGAGGGCTCCCGTGGGCTACCTCGACAATGGCGCCGCAAAGCCGAAGACCATCGATCCGGTGAAAGGACTGCTGATCAAAAAAGCATTCGAGCTCTACGCCACGGGGCAATGGAGCATCCCCACCTTGGTTGATGAGATGTACAAACGAGGTCTTAGGAATGTCGCGGGCGGCACGGTTACGCGGAACGGGATGCACACGATCCTCAGAAATCCGTTCTATTGCGGAGTGATGCGCATCTTCGTCTGCGGCGAAACGTATGCCGGCAACCATGAGGCACTGATCTCGCGGGCGACCTTTGAGCGGGTGCAGGACATTCTCCACGGCAAAGTGGGAACCCGCATCTTCGTCCATGACTTCGTTTTCCGGAAGAGCATCACCTGTGCCGGCTGCGGGCGGCACCTCATCGGCGAACGGCAGAAAGGCGTCGTGTATTACCGCTGTCATTCGACGAATTGCCGAAAGACGAGTATCAGGGAGGATGCGTTTGCAGCCGCCTTCGAAACAGAGCTCAAGAAAATCGGGTTCACGGAAGGAGAGCTCGCATACCTGAAGCACCGCCTCTCAGAACTCAAATCCTCCTGGATCAAAGATCGGGACGCGCAGCTCCAAGCGTTGAAGCTTAGGATCGAACAGGCCACGGATCGACTGAACCGTCTCACCGACGCCTATCTTGACCAGGCGCTCGACAAAACGATGTTCGAAGAACGAAAAGCGGCGCTCATCGACGAGCGCAGAGCGATGGAAGATACCCTTCGCGATTACGAGACGAATAAACGATCCATTCCAAATGAGATCGAGAAGTGTGTCGAACTCGCATCTACTGCAAATTCCTTGTACCAGGGTGCATCGTTCGTGAAGAAGCGTCTCCTCATGAGAACGCTCATGTCGAACTGCCTGATCCGCGAGAAATCTCTTGATTTCGTTTGGCAAATCCCGTTCCAGGAGATCGCCGGACGCGAAAAGAGTGATGATGGTCGACAGTCTAAGGAGATGGGTCGAGATGGGGAAATCCTGCTGGGGAACCTGGTGCGAGTTTTCTCGACCCACTCAGGAGTCAACACCGTTTATCTTCTCTGAATCGATAGAATGAAAATAAGCGAGAGGGAAGGCCGTTTGCAATTGTGAACGGCCTTCTCGGTCGCCCGGTCAACGTATCGGAGCACTCGGAATCGTTAGATTGACTTAATCATTGAGAATGGTATGAAAAAGCAGTATAAGAAGAGACGGGAGCCGCCAATTTCCTCCATCCAACACATGAATAACCGAGACCATCAGAAGGCAGTTATCCAGGCCGTGCTTGATCGCTATAATGATGGCGTTGGCACGGCGTACGTTATTACCCGTTGGCCTGACGAGGAAGAACGAAACAATCGTGCGTGCGATGCCTTCGCGGAAATGAAGGGATCGCCGGCAATTGCCATCGAGCACACACTCATCCAGTCGTATGACCGTCAGAAGCAGCGCGACGCCGAATTCATGCAGGCGATCGGCGAGCTTGAACAGGAACTCCGGAATGCCTTTCCCTATCGAATCAGGTTAGGCGTTCGCATGTTCGCCGTCGAGAAAGGGCAGCGGTGGGACGCACTAAAAAGGGCGATCAGGAGTTGGCTCACGACTAATGTCCCTGTGCCCGGGCGGACCGATGTGACGATCCCCGGCGTCCCGTTCCCTGTGTCGATAATTCGAGAAGAAGACGGCCCGACCGGTTTCACGGTCTTTCGATGGTATGATGAATCGCTCGATATTTCCGAGGGGCTCAGAGCGACGATCGCTGCAGCACTCGAGAATAAGAACAACCAGCTTGGCGCTTATCGTACTGCCGGCAATCGTACAATCCTTGTGCTCGAGTCAGAGGACGTGGCTCTCGCGAATCGTGTCCTTGTCTACCGCGCCTTTCTCGCCACGGAGAAGGCCGCCGATATGTCGAATATCGACCAGGTTTGGCTTGCCTCGACGATCACTCAAGAAAACTACGTCGAGGTCTATTGCATGAGGGCGCCCCAGGTGTTTATCGACGCGGTAAATCCCCCGAACGTGCTCTTCGGCCCCGATCACGGTGAAGTTTGGGATGAGCCGATCGCCCTCTGATGAAGTCACTCGCAGTCGCCCTTTATTGAATCCTATTGTGCTCTTTGGAAACGCAGAGATTTCATCGGGAATTACCAGTGACGATTTCTACTACAGCGAAGACTTTACGAAATTGATCAATCTCGTAAATCATTTATTTTCTTGGCTTTATGGTGCGCCCGGAGAGATTCGAACTCCCGGCCTACTGATTCGTAGTCAGTCGCTCTATCCAGCTGAGCTACGGGCGCACGCGATGACGTCCGGTCCAGGGTGGACCTAGGACAGAGTATCAGGGTTCGAGAGCCGACGCAACGAGAGCGGGCAAGGCCCCAGCGCTTCAGGAACTGGTGCCGGCGTGCCGCTTTAGCCGGGCTGGCGCGACACTCAAATAAACGGCGGCCTTTGCTCGCAAGTTCGACAGGACAGAGTGCTCCTTGTCATCGGGAGCAGCGGTGGGTCAGTTGGCTCCGGCAGCCTCAGGCGCGGGCGGCGCGGGAGGAATGAGCGGCAACAACTCGACGATCTCGAAACCGGCCTCGCGCACAAGCCGCTTGACGGCGGCGGCGTTGAGGCGCGTCGCGTCGTACTCGACGCGCAGCGTGCGTGCTGCGCGGTCGAAGCGGAAGCGCCGGATGCCGTAGACTTCGCGAATGCTGGCCAGAGCGAAAGAGACAGCGTCAGTGGGTTGGGTGCCGTAACGAAAGAGAATCTCCACTGTGGTCATAGGAGGATGATAACGGACACCGAGCGGAGACCGGCCGCAATCGATCGGAAAGCCCGGCACCCGGAAGAATCTCGTCGGAATCCAGCATGCGCCGGGCTGCGTGCGCGGCCTCGAGTTCGGCTACGAGCCGCTATTCGCCGCCGCGGCTGCGGGCAAGGCGAAGATCATCGCGTCAGGCGAAAAACAGAATGCGGAGAAGGACCGCTTGGCATCCTGGCTTTACAGGCCTTTGAGGTAGGCGCGGACCTCGGGGCTCGACCAGTCGGTGGCGCCGATGAACTTCCGCCGGATGAAGCCTTGGCGATCAATAATGTAGGTCTCGGGCCACATGTCGGTGTGGAAGAGCTTCGCGGCCGACTGAGTGGGGTCGCGCACGGTAGTCAGGTCGACGTGGCGGCGCACGAGAAACCGCGTGTAAGAATCGGGGTCTTCGTCGATGCTGACGGCCAGGATCGCCAGGTTCGGATCATCGTGGTGGAGCTGCTCGAGCGAGGGCAGCTCTTCGATGCACGGCGCGCACTGGCTCCACCAAAAGTTGAGCAGCACCACTTTGCCGCGGTAACCGGCCAGGTGAATCGATGTGGCTCCGTCGGCGACAGTGAAGTCGGGCGCGCGAAGGCCGGTTTGTGCCGGATGTGCGCCACGGTCACAACCCGCGGCGAGCGCCAGGGGAAGGATTGCGGCAAAGGTAAGCAGGCGGCGAAGCGGCACGTCTCTATAATACTGAGCGGAAATACTCAGCGGAAGAGTCGGAGGAAAAGCGCGATCGATGGGGAACGACCAGGCGGAGAAAGGCCAGCCGGACGCTGTAGAGGGCCTTGGACCGGGGCGGTGGAAGCCCGTACTTGGCTTGTCGGACCAGCCAGGTGAACGGGTTGGCCTGCCGGCGGCGTATGGCACGGTGTTCGACCAGCCGGAGCCTGCCGAGCTGATCGAGCTCACCGTCATCGTTCCTGCGCGCAACGAGGAGGCCAGCCTGGGTGAATGCCTCACGTCTCTTGTCGCGCAGTCGGAGGACATTTTTCAGCTCGGCCGCGACTGGGAACTGATCGTGGTCGATGACCACTCGACAGACCGGACATCCGAGATCGGCCGCAGCTATCCCGGCGTGACGGTGATGGATGCCGGCGAGCTTGAAGCCGGATGGACGGGAAAGACAAACGCCGTCTGGACGGCGGCGCGGCGCGCCCGGGGCCGCTGGCTCCTGTTTACCGATGCCGACACCGTCCATGAGCCGGGCAGCCTGCACAGGGCGATCCATGAGGCGACCCGGCACAAGGTGGGCGTACTGAGCTACTCGCCGCGCCAGATTGTCTCCGGCCTGTGGCAGCGGGCGATGATGCCGCTGGTGTTCTGCGAGTTGGCGCTGGCTTACCCGCCGGCCAAGGTCAGCGACCCGGCCGCTCGGATCGCCGCAGCCAACGGACAGTTTCTGCTGATCGAGCGCGAGGCGTACCGCAAGCTCGGCGGACATGCCAGCGTCTCGGGCAAAGTGCTTGAAGATGTAGAGATCGCTTTCCTGGCCAAGCGGCGCAAGGTTGGGCTGTGGTTCCGCTATGCTGAAGACGCGGTGGCGGCGAAAATGTATCGCACAACCGGAGCAATGATAGAGGGTTGGACGAAAAACCTCGCGCTTTTGTTCGACAATACGCTGGTTTTGGCGGGCTGGCGGGTGCTGGACATTCTGCTGCTGGTCGGCCTTCCCTGGCTGGCCATCGTGCTCCGCAATGCGCACTTCGCGCAACACTCGCTGCAGTGGCTGGCCGCCGGATGGGTGATCGCGCTGCTCTGGGTGCGGAACCTCTTCCGGTTCTACGGGCGAGTGGCGAAGTCGAACTTCCCATTTTTCAACTGTGCTATTTCACCGTTGGGACTGCCTTTGTTTGTCGCGGTGCTCTGGCGCAGCTGGTTTCAGCATCGCGTGACCAAGCGCGTAAGCTGGAAGGGGAGAAGCTATCCGGGCTGACCGCGATCGATGTTGCCAACGCCGGCCGGCGAAACACTGCAGAATGAAGCTTCTGCTTCCGGGCCGCATCTTCATTTTGAGGTCGATCATGATTTTTCTGACGCGGCGGGCCACTTTTTCCGCCTCGCACTACTATTGGAACGAAGCCTGGTCCGAGGAGAGGAACCGGGAGGTCTTCGGGATGTGCGCGAACCGAAATGGGCATGGGCACAATTACACGCTCGAGGTCACGATTGCGGGCGAGCCGGACGTTGTCACAGGCTTCGTGGCGGACTTGAAGTGGTTGAAGGATGTGATTGAAGAGAAAGTGCTTGCCGACTGGGACCATCGCCACCTGAACCTTGAGACAGCCGAGTTCGCGCAGGGCGGACTCGTTCCCACGACCGAGAACCTGGCCATCGCCGCATGGAAGCGGCTGGAACCTGCCGTGGCCTCGGCTGGCGGTGCGCATCTGAGCCGGGTAAGGATCTACGAGACGCCGGAGATCTTCGCGGAATACAGAGGCGAGCCGTGAAAGCCTACTTCGGCCGCCGCTATTCAATCAGCGCCAGCCACCGGCTGCACTCCGATCATCTCTCAGCTTCGGAAAACCGCGTGGCGTACGGGAAGTGCAACAATCCGTACGGGCATGGGCATAACTATGTGGTGGAGGTGCTCGTCGCCGGGCCCGTCAATCCTGATACCGGCATGGCGGTCGATCTCGCGGCCCTCGATTCCGTTGTGCGAACAAGGGTGCTGGATCGATTCGATCACACGAATCTCAACCTCGACCTGCTGTTTACGAATCGCGTGCCGACTACGGAGAATCTCTGTAGAGCGGTGTTCGAGCTGCTCGACGGTGCAGTTTCCCCGGCGCTGCTTGCGCAGATCCGGGTGGAAGAGACTGAAAACAATTTCTTTGAGTATTCGGGCTCGTAATTCGGAAAGAGCCCGGCTAACCAGGTGTCAGGAAGGAACTAGGGAGCATGGCTCAGCCGATCGCCGTAAGCAAGTCCATTCGCAGGGCAGTGAGTGACGAGGGTCTAGCGGAGTTCAGTACACAGGAGATGTACCGGGAGATTCTTAGCCGGTTGGGCGAGGATCCGAACCGGGACGGGCTTGTAGCGACGCCCGCGCGTGTCGAAAAGTCTCTGGCCTACCTGACCAAGGGCTACAACGAAGACCCGACCCAGATCCTGCGCGGCGCGCTTTTCGATGTCGATTACGACGAGATGGTGATTGTCAAGGACGTCGAGATCTTCTCGCTCTGCGAGCACCACATGCTGCCGTTCTTCGGCAAAGTGCATGTGGCCTATATCCCGAAGGGCAAAGTGATCGGCCTCAGCAAGATACCGCGATTAGTTGAAGTTTTCGCTCGCCGCTTGCAGGTGCAGGAAAGGCTCACGCGGCAGATCGCCGACGCTATCCAGCATGCCATCGAGCCGCAGGGCGTGGGCGTGATCATCGAGGCGCGGCATCTTTGCATGATGATGCGAGGCATTGAAAAGCAGCATTCTTCGACGGTGACGTCGGCGATGGTTGGGTGCTTCCGTGAGAAGGAGACGCGGTCGGAGTTCCTGTCGCTGGTTCGGCAGTCCGCAAACGGAGGCATGTAGTCCCGGTGCTACTCGGGAATCATGCCGAGGGTTCGCGGCCAGGTTTCCACGAGCTTTGGCCATCCGGTGATGGGATACTTCGTGCGCCTCAGTCCGAAGGCGTGGTTTCCCTGCGCGTAGAGGTGCATCTCGGCCGGGACGCCGGCCTTCTTCAATGCTATGTAGTACGAGAGCGAGTCGTAGACGCTGTCGATGTGGTCGTCCTCGGCCTGCAAAAGGAACGCCGGCGGCGTCTCGCTCGAGGGGTGGAGATCGGGGCTGAGCCCGAGGTTCTTATCGGCCAGCGATAGCCGGTCCGGCGCTGGAAGCGCGAATTTCTTGACGCCGGCTCGTGCATCGGACTCCGCGGCTGACCGGGAAAGATGGCCCGGATAGAGAGCGATGACGAAATCCGGACGGCAGCTGATCTGGTCGGCAGCATCGACTGCCGGATAGAGGCGCCTGTCATAGTGCAAGCCCATCGCCGCCGAGAGATGGCCTCCGGCAGAGAAACCGAGTACACCGATCCTGTGGGGATCGATCTGCCACTCGGCGGCGTGGAATCGCACCAGGCCGACGGTCCTCTGCGCATCTTCGAGCGCCATCGGCGACTCCGGAAACGGACCGGATTTGGGGTATGGCCCGACATCTGTTACCCGGAATTTCGAAAGCACACAGGTAATTCCCTGAGTCACCAGCCAATCGCAGACCTCGGAGCCTTCAAGGTCGATGGCGAGAATCTGATATCCACCGCCGGGAAAGACGACAACTGCGGCACCAGTGTTCTTGGCGCTTGGCGCGTAAACCGTCATGGTCGGTTGCGTTACATTGCTGACCCCAGTCACTGTTTTCCCAGCGACCAGGAACTTGGGATCGGTCTCGACGCGCTCCGGCCCCCTGACGGGCTGCGGATCGGGCGCCGCTCCGGGCCAGATCGGAACCTGCGTATGGCCCGGCGACGGCTGCCAGCCGGACGATTGTGAGGCCAGCAAGACAGGCGTGAGGAGAAGAACGCTGAAGGGAAGAAGGAGTCCGGCTGTCATCCCTAAAGCGTATCCAGCGGGGCCTGCCTGGGGGATTGGCAAGACGGTGACATCGCGACGATTCAGAGTGTTCGGGTACGAAAAGGCGGCGCCGCCCTGGGCTGAATGGCCTCACGGAAGAGACACACGGGATAGCTTAGAGTGGAAGAAGTGAATGGGTTACTGGTTCTTAACAAGCCGGCCGGAATGACCAGCCATGATGTGGTGGCGAAGCTGAGAAAGATCACAGGCGAACAATCGATCGGCCATCTTGGCACGCTGGACCCCATGGCGACGGGTGTCTTACCGTTGCTGCTGGGCAAATTTACCCGGTTGGCACAGTACTTTTCGACAGCGGAGAAGCATTATTCGGGCAGAATTCGCTTCGGATTCGCGACCGACACCTACGACGCTGAGGGCGAGCCTGCCGGTCCGGTGACCGAACCGGCCCTGGCGCTCGAGCAGGTCCGCGCCGCCACCGCCCGATTCCACGGCGAAATTCAGCAGGTGCCCCCGCCGTTCTCGGCCAAGAAGATTGCCGGCCAGCCCGCTTACAAGCTGGCGCGCAAAGGAAAGCCGGTCCAGCTCTCTCCGGCTACGGTCCTGATCAGCCGCTTCGAGATTGCGGGGCTGGAAGGCGCCGAGGCCTGCTTCGAAATGAGCATCAGCGCGGGCGGCTATGTGCGCTCGGTGGCTCACGAACTGGGACAGGATCTCGGCTGTGGCGCGCATCTGAGCCGTTTAGAAAGGACGCGCGCCGGCGTCTTCACTCTGGAGGAGGCGCGCAGCCTCGACGAACTGGAACCGCTCGCCGGGGATTTGCCGCGCTTGGAGGCGCTTTTTGTCCACTCGCGGAACCTCCTGCCCGAGATTCCCGCGGTGACGGCCGACGAGCAGGCGCTGGGCAAGCTGCGCAATGGCGCTCCGGCCAACCTGCCGGAATTCTCGACAGCACGGCTGGTGAAAGTCTTCGCCGGCCAGCGGGAACTGGTGGGCATCGCCAGGCGCGTGGCGGGAACGTTGTTTCAGCCGGTATTAGTGTTCAGTGGTCAGTGACCCGTTGTCAGTTACTCCTATAGGCGGACTGGCTATCGAGTGCTGAATTGGGAGTCCTGCAGGACGGATCACGGGTCCCTGGCCATGGATCACTTCTTGAGCAGCGGCTTGAGCACGGGTAAAAGCGTGCCGGCGATGATTTCGGAGCCTTTGGCGGTGGGGTGGATGCCGTCATCCTGGATTGTGCCGGGAACGTGAACGAGTTCTTTGTAAATCATGGGAACGAATGCGACGTGATGTTGAGCTGCGAGATCGCGGAAGACCTGTTCGAAGGCGCGAATGTAGTCGGCCCCGTAGTTGGGCGGAAGAGTGATGCCGGCGAGGAGGACCTTCACGTGGGAATCCTCAAGCGTCTTCAGGACGATATTGAGATTGTGCCGGGTCTGGTCGGGAGGCAAGCCCCGCAACCCGTCGTTGCCGCCGAATTCGACGATCACAATTTCGGGATGCAGCGACAGCATCGAGTGGAGGTCGGCAACAGCATCCTTGGTGGTGGCGCCGCTGGTGCCCTGGTTGATGACTTCGTAGTCGTAGCCGGCACTGTCGAGCTTGCGTTGGAGGAAATCGGGGAAAGCCTGGCCTGTTTTGAGACCGTAGCCCGCGGTGATGCTATCTCCGTAGCAGACCAGGACAGGCTTCGTCGCCGCCGCAAGCGCCGCGAGCGGAGTCAGCAGGAGAAGAGAAACGATTAGCCGGCGGCGAACGTCCACAACTGCAGTGTAGCAATCGGAAGAAGGCAGCGACCAAGGGGATCAGGGTCCAGGGAACCAGGTCAAGTGAACTTGGGAACAAGAGGGAAAAGTGCACTCGGCGGAACCGGGGTGGCCGGCCGAAGGCGAGGGACCAAAAGCCAAGAGCTGACGGCTGAAAGCTGTCAGCCACTGCCAAGGAGCGCAGGTTGATCGAAGTCAAAAACGTCAGGAAGTGGATTCAGAACGGCGCGCGGCGGGTGGAGATCCTCAAAGGGATCAACCTGACCATTCCGGCAGGGCAGTTCGTCGCGATTGTGGGCGCGAGCGGCAGCGGCAAGAGCACGCTGCTGGGACTGCTGGCGGGGCTCGACACGCCGAGTGAAGGGGAGATCTGGCTGGATGGCACGCCGATCCACAACCTGGCCGAAGCTGCGCTGGCCGAGGTTCGTGGCCGAAAAATCGGCTTTGTCTTTCAGTCCTACCAGCTCATCGCCACGCTCACGGCGCTTGAAAACGTGCTGCTGCCCTGGGAACTGAATGCGAATAACGGAAACGGCCTGGCGCAGGCGCGCCGCCTGCTCGACGAAGTCGGCCTGCGCGAGCGGGTCGACCACTATCCGGTGCAGCTGTCCGGCGGCGAGCAGCAGCGGGTGGCGCTGGCGCGCGCGTTCGTCGTGGAGCCGCCCATTGTGATGGCCGACGAGCCGACGGGCAATCTCGACTCGGCGAACGGGCTCATGGTTCTCGACCTGCTGCTCGGGCGCAACCGCAAGGCGGGCACAACCCTGGTGCTCGTCACTCACGACGCCGATGTGGCCAGCCGCGCTGACCGCAGGATCGTTCTGCGCGATGGCCTCATCGTCGAAGACTCGCTGCGCGAGGGCGGACTCCAGGTTGCCACGGAGCGGTCGGCCAATGTCTAACCGCGCGTTGAGCTGGAAGCGAGCCGCCGCCATCGGTTGGCGCGACCTCAAGTCGTCGCCGGGCAAGTTCGCGTTTGTCGTGCTCTCGGTGGCCGTGGGTGTGGCGGCCTTGGTGGGCGTACGCGGCTTCAGCGAGAGCTTCAGAAAGACTCTGCTGAGTGAGGCGCGATCGCTGATGGCGGCGGACCTGACTGCACGCATCTTTCATCTAGCGACGGCGGACGAGAACCGCAAGCTCGCGGCAATCGAGAAGCAGGGGGTGCGTGAGACGTGGGCGACCGAGACGGTCTCCATGGCCTCGGTGCCTCCCGATCCCGTGCCTCTGCTCGTCTCGCTGAAGGCAGTCGATCCCGCCGAGTATCCGTTCTACGGAAAGGCGGAGCTGGAACCAGACATGCCGTTGCTGCAGGCGCTCGACGGCGACTCGGCCGTGGTGGCCGACGAGTTCCTCATCCGGCTGAATGCGCATGTCGGCGGAACGCTGAAGCTCGGCGGCAGAAGCTTTAAGATTGCCGCCGTGTTGCGCCAGGAACCGGACCGCATCAGCGCGGGCGCAGGGCTTGGCCCACGCGTCATGATCTCTCGCGCCGCGCTGGACCGCACCGGATTGATTGTGCCGGGGAGCCGCGCCAGCCAGAGGCTCCTGCTCAAGATGCCGGACAAACTGCCCCCGGGCATGAATACCAAGTCACTGCGCAAGCAGGTGGAGGAGGCGGTACCGGACGCGCAGGTGACGGATTTTCGCGAGGGCAATCCCGCGCTAAGCCAGGGACTCGACAACGCGACCGCGATCCTGAGCCTGATCTGCCTGGTGGCGATGGTGCTAGGCGCGATCGGCGTGGCCATGGCGATGCACGCGCACCTCGAACAGCGCATGGACATGCTGGCGATACTGAAGGCGGTCGGCGCGGGCTCCAGCGACCTGCTGCGCATCTTTCTTGTGCAGACGCTGGGTCTGGGGCTTGCCGGAGGCCTGCTCGGGGTTGCGGCAGGGGCCGGAGTGATGGCTGCGCTTCCGGCCGTCTTCGGCAAACTGCTGCCGGTGCAGGCGGTGCTTGCATTCTCGTGGAGATCGGCTCTTGCAGGACTGGGGACGGGACTGCTGACGACGCTGCTCTTCTGCCTGCCGCCGTTGCTCGATGTGCGCGCGGTCAGGCCGGTGCTGGTCTTGCGCCGGCTGGTCGAGCAAGCCCCAAGCACGAGCTTTCGCGCATTTCTCGCGCGGTGGTGGTCGCGCCGTCTGCAACTCGGGATCTCGATTCTCGTGGTGCTCGCGCTGGGCGGCGTTGCATGGGCGCTGACTGACTCGCCAATCGTAGGCACGGTCTTCGGCCTCAGCATGGCGGGAGTACTCGTTGTGCTGCTCGCCCTTAGCAGTGCGGCACTGCTGGTGGTGCGCTTCTTGTTGAATCGGACGCGGCTGAAGCTGCCTTCATCGGTGCGCCAGGGGTTGGCGAATCTTTATCGCCCGGGCAACCAGTCGGCTGCGGTGCTGGCTGCGCTCGGTACAGGTGTCATGCTCATCCTCGCGGTATTCCTGATGCAGTCGGCCCTGCTCCGCGACATTCGTGAAACGGCCGCTCCCAATCTGCCCAATCTTTTCATCATCGATGTGACCACCGACGAGGTGGCCGGCGTCAAGGCGTTCTTTCAGCACCAACCGGGCGTTACGCAGACGCTCGACCTGATGCCGGGCGTGATGGGACGATTTGTGACTCTCAACGGCAAGACGCTCGAGCAACTCAAGGAAAAACATCTTCCGCGGCGCATGCTCGAGAGTGCCGAGCTGACCTGGGCCGACGCTCCGCCGGCAGGCGACACGGTGAAGCAGGGCAAGTGGTGGAGCAGTGCAAATGCGCAGGAGATGGCCGTGGGAGAGGGTTTTGCCCAGCGGCTCGGCCTCGGCATCGGTTCGGCGGTTGAGATCGAAGTGGGCGACACCGTACACAAGCTCACCGTGACGGCGATCTATCGCGCTGACGGCGAGCACCTGGGAGCGCGCATCGCGTTCGTGCTGCCTTCGGGTCAGCTCAAGGATCAGCCGGCGACGTGGTACGGTGCAGCGCACGTCAATCCGCAGCAGATCGGCACCCTGGAACGCGAGTTGTTTCAGGCCTATCCCACGGTCACCGTGATTAACATAGCCGAAGTGCTCACGCGAATCGAGAGCGTGGTCAATCAGATCACTTTTGTAGTGCGTTTTCTGGCCGGGTTCTCGATTGTTGCAGGCCTCATGATTCTGGCGTCGAGCATCGCCAGCACACGCTTCCGCCGCATGCGCGAAGCCGTGGTGCTGAAGACGCTGGGTGCGACGAGGATGCGAATCGTGCGCGTCTTCAGCATCGAATTCAGCGTGCTCGGATTGCTGGCCGGCGCGGTTGGCGTGGTATTCGCCAACATGCTCACGCGCGTCCTGCTGCACAGGCTTGAGGTCGTCTTCCACATCGAGTGGAGCGCAGCCGTCTCGGCTCTTGTCGGCACCGCGGTTCTGGCGACAGCTACAGGATGGCTGGCCAGCTACCGGATCCTCGGGCTGAGGCCGCTGGAAGTGCTGAGAGAAGAGTGAGCTGATTGTGATGTTCTTTGCCATGTGCTGCACCTTCTCCGATGCTGGTATCCGCCCGCATGCATTGCGCTGAGGCATCGCGAGAGTGACAATCGATGGGGAGAACAACTCTGGGACTACTTGCGAAAAATCGCCGCGCAATGATGGCGGCAGCCGTTGCTTTCTTCAGCGCCGTTGCGTTGCCGGCGCAGGACGACGCGCGCGCCGCCGCCTTCGCGCTGGAGAAGCAGGGGAGGAACGCTGAGGCGGAAGCCGCATGGCGTGCGCTGGCCGAGCAGTATCCGAAGGACGCGGAGCCGGACGCGCATCTTGGCTTGATCGAAGCGCGGCAGGAACACTACACCGAGGCAGTCGCTTTCTACCGCAAGGCGATGGCGCTGAATCCCGAGATGCCTGGCCTGCGGCTGAACATGGGGCTGGCGCTGTTTAAAGGCGGCGACTTCAGTGAGGCGATTCGAGTCTTCGATCCGATATTGAAGGCGCAGCCCGCTTCGCCGGAAGCTCCGCGGCTCACGCTGCTGCTCGGCATGTCGTATTACGGGTTGAATGAGTACGCAGAGGCGTCGAAATATCTGGCGCAGGCTTCGCAACGAGATCCGCAAAACCTGACTCTCCTGCTGACGTTGGCGCACAGCTGCCTGCTGGCGCACCAGTTTCCCTGTGTGCTCGACGCGTATCATCGCCTGGTTGAGCTGAATGCGGATTCGGCAGAGGCGCACATGCTGGTGGGCGAGGCGCTGGACGAGATGAAGGATCCCGTCGGCGCGCAGCGCGAACTCCGCGCAGCAGTTGCCGCCAATACGAAGGAGCCGAATGTGCACTTCGGTCTCGGCTACCTGCTGTGGACCAAAGCGCAGTATGGCGAGGCGGCGCAGGAGTTCCAGGCCGAGATGGACAACAATCCGCGACATCTGCAGGCGGTTCTTTACCTTGCGGACACCTATATTCAACTCGGCCGCGTGGACGATGCGCGGCCGCTTCTGGAACGTCTCGCGGGAGAGAATCCCGGGAATGCGATGGTGCACCGCGACCTGGGCATCGTTTATGCCGAGTCCGGCCGCAATGACGATGCGCTGCGCGAGTTCAAGGCGGCAATCAAGATCAGGCCGGCCGACCCAAACACGCATTGGCGGCTGGCGCGTCTCTATCGAACGATGGGCAGAGCGGCCGAGGCCAGGGCCGAGTTCGACAAGACGAAGAGCCTGAACAAGGCCGAAGACGATCGCCTGTTGAAGGTGATGTCGGCCGTGCCATCTTCTGAGAAGAGGTCGCAGGCCGCCGATCAGAAATGAGGCGTGCGCGAGAGACAGCGACCGGGTCGCGAGATCATGCATCGAACCTGCTGCGCCAGGATCTGTTCCGCAAGAATGCTGAAGGCCGGGATCGCTCCCGGCCTTCGAGGTCTTGCCGCTGAGTCGGGTTGCACTCAGAAATAGAACTTGCCGCCGAGCTGGATGCGGCGCGGAACGTGGCCGCTGGTGACCTGGCCATATTGCTGGTCGGTAATACCGGCGTCGACTCCGCTGAAGTTCTCGTGGTTGAAGGCGTTGAAGAACTCGCCGCGCAGCTGGAAGGAGTAGCGCTCGGCGAACTTGATGTTCTTGATCGCCGCAAGGTCCCAATTCTGCAGGCCGGGACCAAGCATATTGTTGGAGCCTTCCGTGCCGAAGAAGCCCTTGGCTTGCGCGTAGGAATCGGTGGAGAACCACTCGGTCCGCTTCTTGAGCATATGTACTTTGCCGATTTGGTCAGGGCGATTGCTGCCCAGGCCAAGGTTGATGGTGGAGTCGAGCGGCTCGCTCGCCGCGAACGAGGACCCTGAGACGATCGAGGTGATGCCCGAGATTTCCCAGCCGCCGAGCAGCTTGCCTTCGAGTCCCTGCTGTCCCTTGAAGAAAGGCAGGTCGTAGATGTAGTTGGCCTCGAAGATGTGCGGCGTATTGGTCAACGACGGGCCGTAGTCTTCCTTGAGGTTGTAGGTGTTCGTGGCCAGGTAGCCGCGATCGTAGGAGTTGGCTGTGAGGTCCTTGGAGAAGGTGTAAGCGATGCCCACCGTCATCCCGTGCGAGCGATGGTTGAACGACACCTGAAGAGAGTTGTAGTTGTTGGTGAAAATCGGTGCACGGTCCTGGATCTCGGAGTAACCCTTGTAAGGCCGCTGCGCGTTGGCATAAGCCGTGGGGCCCGCGACAAGAGCCGCCGCGACGGTCGGCTGGTTGAGATCGACTTCGCCCAGCAGGTGACGGGCAACGTTGCCAACGTAAGCCACTTCGAGCGTGGTGGTCGGCAGAAGTTGCCGCTGTACGGAGAGGTTGTAGTTGGTGTAACCGGGAACGCGGAATGTGGGCGTACCCGTAGCCGTGATCGAGTTGGGCCCGTAGGAGACCGACGTTGTTCCGCCGAGCACCTTGTCGAAGGCGCCGTTCAATACGGTGGTCTTCTGCGCCAGCGGAGGGTCGTTGAAGGCGTTCTGCTCCCAGATGCCGTTCAAGACGCGGTCGTAGAAGATGCCAAAGCCGCCGCGGATCGATGTCTTGCCGTGTCCGTCGATGTCATAGGCGAAGCCGATGCGCGGGCCGAAGTTGGGGTTGTAGTTGGGGTTGACGTAAGCTCCATAGGGCGAGCATTGCACCAATTTGGCAATGGCCTGCGCCGCAGAGCAAGCCGCACCCTTGGGGAAGATGAGGCCGTTGGCATAAGTGGCGGGCACCAACTCCGTGCCGTCAACCACCTTGCCGGGCACAAATTCTCCGGTGGCCGGATTGATGCTGGGAGCCAGGAGCGGGCTGTAATAGCGCGGGTCGAAGTTAGCCAGCGTGTTCTTCACGTCGGTCGGCGACGGCAGCCGGCTCCAGCGCAGCCCGAGATTGACGGTGAGGCGGCGCGAGATCTTCCAGTCGTCCTGCACGTAGGCTTCGCTGTTCACATAGTGCAGGTCGGGTGTGATATCGCGGCTAGTCTGCGCGTAAGTATTCACGTTGCCCAGCAGGAAGTCGCCCCAGGAGAGAAAACTGAAGCTCGGTTCGCCAAAGGTGGCGTTCTCGGTCTTCAGCATCTGCTGGATCTGGAAACCGGCGCGGAGCGTGTGCTTGCCCATCGAGAGAGCGAGGTTGTCGAAATAAGTGCGGTCAAGGTTCCGTTCTTTCCAAGGCGCCGAACCGGCGCTGAAGCCGGTGACGGACGGGAAGATGGAAGAGCCGGTGATGCTGATGGCGGGTACGCGTCCGTACGGATCGGGATAGGCCCAGTTGTTGGTCAGTGCGCCCGCGACGGAGCCGGACGTGGCGAACTGGCCGCTCGCGATGCTCGAGTGGTAGGTGCCCTGCGACCATACAAACTCGGCCTCGTTAACCACTGTCGGAGAGATGGTCCAGGTGAGGTTGCCGACGACGTTCTTGCCAGGAGAATCGACCATCGTGTTCACGAGACCGGGATAGTTGCTGCCCGCCCAGAGACCTTCGGGATAGTTGACCGGCATGATGTCATTCATGCCGCGGGCGTAGAAGTGAACCTTCTCGCTGAAGTAGTGATCGACGCGCACGATGTCGTCGCGGAAGTTGTTCTTCTGTGAGTAAGAGAAGTTGTAGTTGCCGCCGTTGTTAGCCGGGTACTTGCTGAAGACGTTGGTCAGGTAGACTTGCGAGTTCTTGCTGTAGCAGGAGGGGAGAATCTCGCCCGTGCCGACCCCAGTCGAGGCGTCCACGCTCCAGCCGGTGACGCAGGATTCCGGATAACTCGGCGGCAGCGTGGCCGGAATCATCTTGCCGCTATCGTCGGAGGTCGGCAATACCGTGAAGCCGCCCTGCAGGTTGAACGCCGAGGCAGCCGCCATGGTGTCGCTGCCCGGCGTGGTCTCCTTGTGCCACTCCTCCGACCAGAAGAAGAACGTCTTCTTCTTGCCGACGTTGTAATGGCCGGGGATGTAGATCGGTCCGCCGATGGTGAAGCCGAAAACGTTGTGATGGTTCACGGGGTTCTTATTCTTCTCACCG